>Ga0154518_1216_pt1 | contig 20291 bp, 12 predicted proteins | sample RifGroE2_FD_105661 | JGI IMG/M metagenome (GOLD analysis project Ga0154518, IMG submission 105661) | Bacteroidetes bacterium GWE2_29_8 | reverse complement strand
AATGATGCTTTTGAATTGTATATAACCGAAGGGAGTAACTATTCAATTGAAATTGTTGGGGACGAAAAAGTTATAGAATATGTTGATTTAAAGGTTGAAAATAATACACTTACTATAGAAAATAAAAAAAAATGGAAATGGATATCTCCTAAAAAGAATAAAATAAATATATACGTAAGTTCGCTCCCATTAAAAAAAATTACAGCCGCAGATGGTTGCAATATTCGAACTTTGACTCCTATAACATCAATGGAATTTGGATTAGTCTTAACAGGTAAATCAAATCAAGCAAATCTTGAATTACGAGGAAACATATTTTACTATTTTAATAACTTTCCGACAGGCGGTAAGCTTACAGTATCAGGAGAAACGGAAATATTGAAAATCTGGAATTTTGCGTTAATGTCTGTAGATGCAAGAAACTTAATTTCGAAATATGCAATTGTTGAAAATAGCTCTAAAGGAGATTGTCATTTGACTGTATTGAATAAACTGGAATATAGTATTAGAGGAGAAGGAAATATTTATTTATATGGAAAATCATTAGAAATTATTGCAAATGACATATCTTCATCTGGTAGACTATTTCAATATTAAAATTTACTAATCGGGAGTTAGAACCCCTCTAATTAAATTTCTACTGATCAAATGTTTTTATATATTTGCGCATTGTTATTTTGGTGTTTATTCAGAAACAAAAATATAAATTGAAAGATAAATCTAACAAAAGTAACATTTTTTTTTTATAATATTTAGTTGGTTGATAGTGAAAAACAAATTTAAAACATGCGTAAAGTTAAATGCAATAAAAACAATCCTGCTATTTGTTGTTTTAATATTTCATCAATATTTTTGCTTTGGTCAAGATTATCAATGGTGGAACACTAAGCATAACTGGGATGGAGTTACTCCTTGGTATAATTATATTATTATTTCACCAAAATTTATGGGACCTAATGCATTACCTGTGCCGATTATAAAAAATGGAATGATATCCCAAAACTCTTACTTCAGTTTGGGAGTAAATAACCACTTCCTTAGTGGAGATAAAACAGAAAATCTTTCCACAGAGCTTTATATCAGGCTATTTAGTCCAAGAGTTGGGCTTAATATTGAAATAGTTCCTATTGAACATTATAAAATGGATACATTAACAAGAGATATAAGAAGGGCTCGTAGTTTTAATGGAGAAGGATTTGCTAGTGGAGACTTCTACATTGGAACATATATCCAATTGATTCAAAATGTAAAAAAATTACCAGATGTATTACTCACCATTAATTTAAAAACAGCATCTGGCTATAATTTATACGATGTGAGATATACAGATACTCCTGGTTATTTTTTTGACTTATCATTTGGGAAAAAGATAAATTTAAATAAGCAAAAAACAAAATTTATTAAACCGTTTTTAATGCTTGGGTTTTATTGCTGGCAAATACTTGGAAACGCTTATCGTCAAAATGATGCTTTTTTATACGGAGTTGGTAGCAACTTTATTTTTTCACATTTTGAAATTAAAAATTCTTTTGGGGGTTATTATGGATATATTGGCAATGGAGATAAACCAATGGTATATAGGTTGTCCCTTAGTAGCACATTTAATACAGTTTTAAATTACGAAGTAAAATTTCAACAAGGCTTACATGACATTAATTATTCTTCATTTGGATTATCATGTAATATAAATTTAGATAAAATAAAAAAGAAATAAAAACGCATATTTTCTAAGCCTTATTACTAATTGCTTATAACAATTAGTTCACTCTAATAAAAAGAACGGTATGGATTTAATTTCATACCGCCCTTTTTTTATTATAAATTGTCAAAAAAAAAAGTAGCCCCGACAGGAATCGAACCTGTATTTAAAGTTTAGGAAACTTCCGTTCTATCCATTGAACTACGGGGCCATCCTATTTTTTCTATTATTTCACTTGCGAACCTTCGCTTACTTTCTCTGTAGGACTGACAAGCACTAAGCGTCCGTCTTTGTCTTCCGCCATAAGTATCATTCCATTTGATTGAATACATTTCAATTCTTTCGGTTGCAAATTTATCAAAATTATTATTTGTTTTCCAATTATTTCTTCAGGAGAATAATATTCTGCTATCCAATCCTGTGTTTAGTGTGAGTTTAAGTAGTTTTTTTGTCTTTGCTACTTTTTCTGTACTTGTTATTGTTGCTACTATTAAATCTATTTGTTCAAACGTTTCAAACTCTATATTTGCTTTTGCCGTAATTGGTTTGTATTCTTCTATTGAGTTAGTTACCTTTGTATGCTCCAATTTTTACAATAACATCGTCTTCTTGGATTCTTCCATGACTCACTCTGATATGTTTTCTCACATATTTCTATCCCATTATCAACTTTAACCCAAAAATTCTGATTACTGATGCAAAGTTGAACCCAGATTACGCATTAAAAAAAATGACTAATTTAGGCTTTAATTTCTAATGTGTAATCTGGGGTAAAATCAATAGTTTCAAAGAGGTTATTGAAAAAAGTGCGAAAACCAGGAAACAAGGTAGCTATGTGTGTGTTAGCATATTTTTCACTTAAATAAGGATAGAAAGCCCTAGAATAAATCCATAGTTGTCATTATTCCATTCTTTAATTGGAGCAGTCCAGATGGAAATTGGGGATTTTTTAGGGGTGAAGTCATAGCGTAATCCAAATCCTAAAGAGCGATTAGCAAGAATGCCAATTGTAGAGTGTGGTTTAATTTTATAAGTCATGTATGATAAATACCAAAATCCGCTAGCTCCGTATTCAAAAACGCCCATGTAGTTTAGCTTTCCCTTCTTTATATAAAAGCAAGGAGAAATGCGCCACATATCAGGTTGAGTTTCTGCACCAAACATAAGTTCAGCATTTAACCATGGGGTAAGTTTCCAATTTAAACCAATAAGTCCTTCAGCCCATGTTTTTGTTAACATATAGTAAGATACAAAGGAAGTTTTATTTTTGATATTGCTTTTAAGGTATACCGAACAAAGAGGCTTTATTTGTTTTGAATGGTTGTAATATCCATAAAGCTCGGAAGATACATAAGATTGAGATTTAGCAGTTATTGCAATTATAGAAAATCCAATAAATATTAGAGTTACTATAATTCGCATGGTATTGAAATAATAAATTCAGTAAATTCTCCATCTTTAGTGTTTACAATGAGCTTTCCTTTATGTAATTTAGTAATTATGTCATAGCTCATTGATAATCCCAGTCCAGTTCCCTTTCCCGTTGGTTTTGTAGTGAAGAATGGGTTGTATATTTTGTCGAGCAATGATTGAGGAATTCCTGTTCCATTATCACGAATTTGTATTTCAATAATAGAATCTTTAAGCTTTGTTGAAATATCTAGATTTGGCTTGTATCCAGAAATATTCATTTTAGCCTTTTCCGTCAAGGCATAGCAAGCATTATTAACAATATTTAATATTACGCGGCTGAAATCCTGAGGAACGATATTTATTTTTCCAATTTTTTCGTCATAATTAGCATTAATAGTTGTGTTGAAATCTTTGTTTTCAGCACGAGTTCCATGATAAGCGAGATTAACATATTCAGCAACTAAAGCATTTATATCTGTTTTTTGAAACTCACCAGATTTACCTCTTGAATGTTGCAACATATTCTTCACAATTGAAGAAGCTCTTTTCCCATGTTCATTAATTTTCTTAATATTATCATTAATGATATTAACCACATCATCCATGTCATCAACTACATCATCCAAATCATGACCTTTTACTTTTTCAAGACTTTCCTTTAATTCTTCAATCAATTCAAAAGAAAGAGAAGAGAAGTTATTTACAAAGTTTAGAGGGTTTTGTATTTCATGAGCAATTCCCGCAGTTAATTGCCCAAGTGAAGCAAGCTTTTCAGATTGGATTAACTGTTGTTGAGTATCCTTAAGATTGTCTAGAGTTTCCTCAAGGTTAAACAATATTCTAGACTTAATAAATGCAGAAATTATATGTTCTTTAATGTTCTTTAACAACTCAAAATCCTTTTGATTAAATGAACTTCGTTTTTTTAGACTTTCAATAATTAAATAACCTTCAATTTCTTTTTCAATCCTCACAACAATAGCAACAGTCGAAGAATTTTCATTTTTAGTATTAATCTTTTCTATAAACTCATTGTTATTTTTAACAAAATAGATATCCTCATAAACTTCTTCAGATTTTGCTAAAAATAAACTCTCCGCCTCATTTACATCTGGAGTGAATATATTTATTTCTGCTTCATTCCAGCCAATAGATGATTTTACTTCAAAAGTGTTTTTAGAGTTGTTTTTCAGCATAACAAAAGCTCTATCTATTGACCTGATTATCTTCAACTTAATTAGTATTGCATGAAGTAAACTTGTAAGGCTTAACTCACTGTTAATAGATTTTACAAAGTCGTTTATTTTCTCTAATTCATCATTTTTGCTTTCTAATTCTACCGATTTTTGTTCGATCTCCTCTTTTTGTATTATAACCTCAGCTGTTCTTTCAGTAATAATTTGCTCAAGTTCTTTTTTCTCCTTCATAAGCTGTCTTGACCTTAGCCTCACGATAATAATAATGACAAATAAAGTAATTATTATATAGAAAGGGTACATCCAGAGTGATTTATACCAAGGAGTTTCTATTACAAAATTATATTCAGCAACGCTGCCAATATTATCAAAAACATTTTTAGAACGAACTTTAAATGTGTATTCTCCAGAAGAAAGGTTTGTGTATTCCTTTTGAGTGTTTTCTGTCCATTCAGACCAACTTTTATCAAACCCTTCAAGTATGAATTGATATTTTGTTTTACCCTTTTTTTCAAAACTAGTTGAAGAATATTCAAACTTAATAGTGTTTTCATCAGCTTTTAATAAAACCTTTTGATTTGGTTTGAAACCTCCAAATATCAAAGAGTCTGATTTTATATACACTCTTCTAAGCAATGTTGTAAATTCTTTATTATAATTTTTAATTACATTTGCATCATACCTTACAACTCCTTCTGGGCCACAAAACCAAGATGACGTTCCTTCATTAAATATATTCCAGCACAAGAAATCAGCAATCTGTCCAAATGCTTTATTATTTCGTATTAATTCACCTTTTTTTCCTTTGCTGTAATAACAAATACCCATCTCATCACCGTTTACCGTCTAATATCCATTATTATTATCCTTTATTATTCGTTTATACCATTTTGCAGAGTAGTTTTCAGGTAATATAGACATGTTTACAAATGTTTTCTTTTCAGAATCATAATGCATAATTCCATTAACAGTAGTAATGATAATTTCACCATTAATAAGATTCAAATTATTTCCTAAGGCAGAAGGTAATCCTTGCTTATTAGCTAAATATTCGGCTTTGTGTTTTAGAATATCATATTTAATGATACCCTTTGGAGGAGAATTTAACCATAATATGCCATCTTTATCTACTTCAATTTGTCGTATTTCTGTCTCTATATCTTGAACAATATCTGTTTTCTCCTTATTATTAATATCTACTATTGCAAGACCATTAATAAGTCCTGCATACATTTTGTTGTCATTAATAGCACCTCGCATTGTTAATACAAATAAGTTCTCAGCGATCAATTCTGCTCCCCCGCCCTTCTCAATAAATAAACCTTTACTAGTGCCAAAGAATAATCTGTTTTTATAAACAATCATATCCCAGCATGCCATATTAATATTATTTACTCGATTAAACTTCTCGTCACCTTCACTTTTATAATATACTCCTTTCATAGTAGAAATATACAATTTTCCATTAAATTTCAAGACGTCAGTAACTTCGCCATAAATCATATTTCTATTATCAAAAAAAGAAAGCATAGAAGATACTTCCACTCTTGAAATGCCATTATCCAAGGCTACCCATAATTCATTGTCATCATCAATAAACAAGTTATTAACATTGTCACTAATTATTCCCTTTGACTTTGTTACGTCCTGCACATATTTTTTATTATTGTCTAAAATAAAAATACCAGCATTTGCGGTTCCATAAATGTATCCACCCTGTTTCAATTTTACCCCACAACTTATTATCTTATTTTTAATTTCCGAATTATTGTTTATGTTTAGTTCGGATATTTTATCATTTTTACTATTAAGGCTGTAAAATCCAGAATTATCTGTTGCAATGATAATTGTATTATTATCTTCAGCAAGCATTGATTTGACAATTGTTGCATCAGTAAAAACATTTTCTTTGTCGATTTTTTGTATTTTACCTTTTTCAATACATCCCAAACCTGAATATTTTTGATATAAATAAATTTGGTTGTTAACATAGAACGCGCTAATAATATTGTTATTAGAAGTAATTACTTTGAATTTATTGTCTTTATAATAAATTACATTGTTATTTGTGACAAAGCAAATTCCTTCATTTGTAGAAAAAATAGATAGCACATTTTGAATTTCCCCAGCTTCCTTTGGCAAATTTGCAAGCAATGAAATATATTGATGTTTGCCACTACTGTCTATGCCAACATATCCAATTTCTCCAGTTCCACCAACATAGATAACACCCTTGTTGTCAATGCACACAGAAGAAACTTTTGCTCTATTAGATGTAGGGATAGATCTCCAAGTTGCTCCATCAAATTCAATTACACCAGCAAAGTTTGCAATATAAATAATTCTGCTTTTATCTTGAGTTATGCAAAAATTCTGAACATGCCCTTTGTATTCCTTTGCATTAAAATTTCTAATAAAAGGTATTCCTCTTCCTTTGTTATCATATTGCCCAAACACAGTTAGACAGGTAATGATAATAATGATTGTTGATATTAGTTGTTTTTTCATAATTTTTTATTCCTGATATCTGACAATTTTTATATAATCAATTTTTTCTATATCTTCTCTGACAATAATGTTTACAAGACTTTCTGGTACTTTTAATAAAACTAAATTATCATTATTAATAATATTTAATCTTGTATTTTGTTTTAAAAATATTATTTCATTATTGCTATACAAATTTTCTTTTCGATTATCATTATAAACCGCAAAAGTTCCTTTTATGATAAAATAAAACCCATCATCAATAATATCATTAGATTTAATATCACTTCTCTGCTGCTTTAATAACATTGTCAAATGTGCTTCATCAACGTTAAGGAAAAACGCATGAGTCTTAAGTGTCATAATTACATTAATCATAAGTTGCGACTCTGCAAATCCTTTATAAAAAAACCTCTCGGAAGTTATTTTTAATTTTTCAGATTCTTCATTTGGATAACGTAAATAATGAGAGACAATAGTTTTAAAAAGGTTTGCATCCATCTTATACAAAAGGTAAGCTGCTGTTTCTTGGATTAATAAATCCGAGCTATTTACATTAGCTTTTAGATAAGCTACACTTTCTTCTTTATTATACTCATAAAACACTAACAATGCATTAACTTTAATCCATACAGGGACTATTGTAATGTCTCTATTAAGAATATTCATCAATCGCTCCTCTGCCGACATACTTTGCTGAGGATATGTATATCTAAAATTTTCAAGAGATTTTGCATAACTATCAGAGCCTAATAATGGAACTATTAATTCTTTAATCTTTTCCTCAAAACTAATATCAATCAATTCTAAAGCAAAAGATTTATCATAATCCTCACTTCCCATTAAAATCTCTTTCAAATAATTAACGGTTTTGTGCTCATATATAATAGAAAGTATCATAAATAACAAGTCATACTTTCTTTTTAATTCATCATTTAAGGCTTTATATAATTCTTTATCAACAAATTGTTCGGTGTCAGTTAAAGTTGCGATGTACCATAAAATAGTTTCAATAACTTCTTCAAGATAAGAAATTAAAACAGATTTCTCATTTGAATTAACAGTGTATTTAATTTGAAATAGTTTCTCTATTGTATAATACCTTATTACTTTGTCGGGATAATTTAACTTACTAGTAATTAATTTGACAGACTTTGGAGTTTTAATTTCAGCAAATATATCAAGTATTGAGAGCTGTAAATCTCTGTTGAATGTTGTTCGGAATAAGCTATCTAGTTTTTTTAAGTTTAGTTCACCTGTGTTTATTATTGCATTTTTTGACAAGTGTTTATCCTCATCTCGTATTAAATTCTGTTGTAAATATAAATATAGTTCATCCTTCTTTAACTTACCCAATGTTATAACTGCAAGTCTATATACATTCTTATTTTTATCGGCTAATAATAATTTAATATTATCATAACTATAAAATTTAGGATATATACTTACTAAAAAAGCTGCAAACAGGCGATCGTTTTCGTTTTCAGACTTTAACAATGACTGAAAAGTATCAAAAGTAATGTTTTTTAAATATTTATTATAATCAGAATCTATATTATACTCTTGGTATAATTCATGATGGTTAGTAAATTTAATGTATTGCCTAATTATCTCAACATCTTTTATATTTTCTATTATATCATTTCGATACGGACCTAATCGTTCAAGTATTATAGATTCTTTAAAATTTAATTGTTTTAAAAATAATTTCTTTATATCTTCATGCACATTTTCCGATTGATTACGCAACATAGTTTTTATTTTGTCTCTATATGTTTTAATCAAATCTCTACTGAAATACAACCACAAACCAAGTATTAACGCAAAAATCATACTGATGCTCAAAACACTTGATATGTTAAAAAATGTAAAGACAAGCAATATTAGACCAGAAACAACTAATCCTAAAGGCTTAGGAACCCCCTCTATACGACTTTGTATTCCAGCTCGTTCTTTTGGATTTATTGGTTGATAAAGTAACTGATAAGCAGGATCATTAATTCCACTACGTATTGATTTCTCTAGCAACCTAGCCAAAAGAATAAATGTAAAAATGAATACAGAAGATCCTCCAGCTAAATTTAATAGTATTATTAGTATAATAATGACTAATATAGACAAAGGTAATATCTGTAAACCCGTTGTAATTCCATATTTACTTATTATCCTTCCAGAAAGAAATGTTTTTAATAGCAATTCTATTATAGAAATAATTCCAAAAAATACACCTAAGAAACCTGTTAGAATTTCTTTTTCAGGAAATTCATGACTAGCTACATTTAGGAATAAATAATCAGTAATGCATAAGCCTATCATAGGCAGGAAAGCTATAAGATACATCCTACGATAATATTTTGTAGAAAACAATAACATACCTTTTTTTTGCTTCAATCCATCAACAGCCATAGTAACTTTTAAGCTTAATTGTTTTGCATAAGTTCTATTTATTATTATTAATGGAATTAGACTGACACAAAGACCCAATATTGCAAAAAGCATTAAATGATTTGTTTTTACTACGTTTAGTAGCAATGGAATAGAAAAATAGCCTATAATGTCAGAGATAACTTCTCCAGAAGCAATAAGCCCAAACAACCGTTTACCTTGCTGTATATCAAATAAACCAGATGCTGTGTTCCAAAAACCAACAATACTTACAAAAATTATTACCCTAACCCATGAATATAATATAAAAGAAATCCACTTACTACCAGTCACAGAATGAACCTCGTATAAAAGGAAAGTAGTAATTATTAGAAATATAAATCCTATAATGTTAAGCTTCTTCGTATCGAAAAGTTTTTCAGCATAAGAATAAGCAATCCAAAGAATATAACTTATAAAACCAGCGACAACATAAGCATAAGGAAGAATCATTCCTCCAAAATCAGATATAAGCAAAGACGTTGTTGCTGTGTAGAAAAATGCGATCGAAGCACCTACGGTAAAAGACAACAATAATAGTAATGAAACAGGCTTTATCTCTGATTGTGTTACATTGAAAAATTTTAAAACTGCCTTATTCATTTATTTTATGCTATATATTTATTTACTATAATGGTAACGCTAAAAAATAGTTGTTTTTATCTATTAAACCAGAAGGAACAACAGCAACTACATTCATATCTTTTTCTTTAAAAACCTCAATTATAGATTCCTTATCATGACATTCTATTAATTTGACCTTTGGATTATCTTTATTATTACGAATATACTCAAAAAGTTTTGCATTATCAATTCTATTGCAAAGTAAACCCTCTGGAGATAAAGGAAATGTAGCATTAAAAAAAGAGCCCAACTCTTTGTATTTAGAAACAAAGTCATCAAATGCCCAACCTATTTTGTTTAGGTGTATATATATCGAATGAATATTATCATAATCAAAAATTCCCCTGTTAATATTTGAACCTCTTTGCATTCCATACAAACTTGGAAACAAAGATAGATTATAGCCAAATCCCCTGCCCCGCTCATCCTTATCTATAACAAGCCTTATCAAATAAGAAATTTTGTCATAACTATCATAACCTATTTCAAAAAAACAACCTTTTATATCCCCTTTTTCATTTTCTAATATAACACCATGCCCATAAAACACAAATCTGTATAAATCATAATAACTTACATCTCCTAATTCATCCTTACGATAATTTCTACTTATAAACTCATTTATAAACTCTATATCACTAACTTCAGCAAGTCTTATTCTATAACCAAACTTTTCAAAATGCCCAATAATCTTTCCTTTATATATTTCGGCAAAAGTTCCCTTATCCTTGGTTATAAATTCCTCTTCTTCTATTGTAAGTGACTTGCATATTTCGGGTGGTTTTCTATATATATCTTGCATATTTTTTGTTTTATAAATTATATATCATTCTTATCATATAATTTCGTTCTCTTTGTGGAGTTCGATAAGCATATAATACTCCGTCAGCTGATCGTACACCAGGGTCAAAGTATTCTTTATTTAATATATTATTGCAAATAAATTGAATGTCAATTCCTTTATAAATTTTATAAGATATTGCCCCATTTAACAAAACCACAGCAGGAAAACTGCCAGGATTTGAAGCTATTGAAGTGTTATCCCCTGTTAGTCTTTCACTCATGTAATTAACCCTTAAATTAGTGTTTAGTTTTTTCTTATATTCATAATTAAAACCACAATTAATCTTATGGGTGGAAATATCACCTATACGAATATACTCACCTGTTTGATTTCCTAACTTGTCAATTACTTCTGTCATTGGATTTGTGTATGTATAATTAGCATAAAAGCTTATTTCTTTTGCTTTGTAATTAACTGTAGACTGAATCCCATCTATTTTCATTCTACCTATAGCATCGTTTTGTCCTGTTGACACAGTTGTTCCATTTTCTTCATAACTTACAATCTTAGTACCCACAACACCTGTGTATGTAGAATTGAAATAAACGACATCAGCTGTAAGTTTTTCTGATTGTCTATATAAAATACTAAATTCAATATTGTTTACTTTTTCAGGAGGTAAAGTTGGATTATTAACCTTTCGAGATGTATTTGTTGAATATTTAGTCCAGTTAGAAGCATTTTGAAATGCACTAGCATAAATCCCCTTAAAATAAAAATCCTTATAGTTATATATTAATGCTAACCTAGGATTAAAAACTTCCCCATAACCTCCAGTAACCCTAATCTTGTTATAGTCATACCTACCACCACCAACAAGAGTAAAACCTTGATAAGGCTTAAATGTAGCTTGAGCATAAACACCCATATCATATACAGTAAAATCATTACCACCTTTTAATTTATCACCACTACTTCCACCTATTTCTATTACACTTGAATCAGTAGGGTCAGTATCCATGTAAACATCAGGATATACCCTTAAAGAATCAATGTAACTTATCTTACGATAATCACCTTGTATGGAGCTGTTTCTAACCTCTACTCCACTTACTATATTTAATCTCTTAAATGGATTATAATTAACCTTTAATTCATCTCTAAACTGCCTAGATATCTGATAATAATTTTCATTTACCCAGAAAGGTTCAGTCTCATACAATAAATCAGTTGCGGCTAATCCATAATTTGAATAATTAAACAAATAAACAGCTTTAGACCTATCATCTACTTGAGTAATTCTATATTGAGCAAGATTCATTAATGATAATTTCTTGCTTAACTCCTTATCATATTTTGCATAAAAAAATGATTGTTTTGGGACCCATAAACTACCATTATCAGAACCTGCTTCATTATTATCATTATAGTAATTAGTACCACCTTGAATATAACGCCACCACTCATAAGACAGAGTGAAATCTGATATTTTTATTTTTGCATTGTAATATAGCTGATCTGATATATTTGAGTATTCTATAGAGTTATTATTCAATTTCTTTTTCAAAGCTTCTTTATCATAGTTTTTTGCGGCTTCAGCTCCTTTATCGGTTAACACTGCACCAATAGTATCACCATTAGGATTTTTTAATATGCTAAAAAATTGATTAGTTGAGTCTATATTATTATCTCTTATGAATGTATTTGCCCCAGAATATACACTAAGTAAACCTTGATAATCAACATTATCATAATCTGAGGGGTCATAATTATATTCATCATATTTTGACAAATCCATCTCATCAGATCTTAAATATCTAAAAGTGAAAGAAGCTGCAATGTCTTTTACTTTTGCTGCTGCTGTAATATCTGTATATTTAGTATTATAAGTTCCAATGCCACAATTTGCAGATATACTATAATTCTTATTATCTTTAAATTCATCAATTTCCTTTGTTATTACATTAACGACGCCAACAAGAGCATTTGCCCCATACATAGTTGATGCTGGTCCATAAATTATTTCTATTCGTTTAACATTTGTTATAGGAAACTGTCTTGACCAATAACTTATATTTGACCATAAATCATTTTGCTCTATACCGTCGACAAGGAACAAAGTTCTATCAGTATTATTAGAACGATAACCTCTTTGGTATATATTAGAGTATGATGGTCCATAAGTTCTTGTTACATCAAAGCCAGGCAAATCGCTAAATAATGCTTCAAGGTCAATGTACCCCCTATTTATAACATCTTCCTCTGTAATAACCATAACAGTTGCAGGAGCTTCATGTAAATTTTCCAGCTTCTTTGACACTGATGAAATCTGAGAACTTAAACCCTTTATTTTTAATGCATTTACCATTTCAATATATTTTGGAGGATCGTATATTGTGGCACTAAATGAAGCATCTATTTTTAATATTCTATTAACAATAGTTTCAGCCTGAATAATTGAGTCTAATGCAAAATAACTTAATGATAAAAGCCTATTTGCCTCAGTAAATTGTCTTTCCGAAAATATTTTAGTACTCCCTATACAAGGCTGTAACATATTTATAACACCTTCAAAATTACCAATTTCATAATGTTTTTTAGCCTCAATAATAGTAACATCTGAACAGTCCTGAGATTTTATTATTTTTGAAAATAATATCAATATCAGCATTATTAATATTGTTATCTTTAAATTCATAATCTATTTAATTTTTAAACAAGCAGATTCTTTATTAACATCTTTTCCTATATATTTTTCCCACTCCTCTTTTGTTATATCTTCTCTTTTAATAATACTGCAAATATGTTTTGCCATATTATTAATTGACAAATCCCATAATCGTATAGTTTTATCAGCACTAACAGAAACTATTTTGCTATCATTACTTACTAATCCAACTCCATATATCCAACTGTCATGTTTATCTATTACGACAGGATTATTTTCCGTATTTTCCAAATCCCATATACGTATAGTTTTATCAGAACTGCAAGTAATTAAACGTTTGTCATCTCTTTTAAATATAATATCATTTACATTAGATAAATGCCCTATCAACTCTGTCTTTAATTTTTGGTTTTCAACATCATATATTTTTATCTGACCAGAAGAATTACCTGAAGCTATATACTTCCCATCATTACTAAAAGCAACAGAGTATATAGGCTTGCCTTTTGATGATAAGACAATTGATTTAGAATTATTTAATGTGTATATTTTCATACTACCATCTTCCATTCCTACAACGATCTTATTATTATCTTTACTAACATCTAAAGAAAGTATTCTTGTATTTATTTGATCAAGAATAGCAGGCTGTTCAGAGCCTAATGTCCATATTAAAATCTGACCATCCGAACCGCAACTAACTATTTTATCTTCTGATAAAAACTTTACTTTATTTACTGTTTTATTATGCTTCCCTATTAAGGTCGGAGCTCCATCTGATGATAATAGCACTACTTCCCCTGTAAAACTACCAGCTACTATCTTCGCTCCATCACTTACTGATATACATCTAAAACCACTAGCTCCATATATTCCTGTTTTTATTAATGACTTATTTGCTGGATCTATTGCATCAGACATAATTACCAAACCATCATCACCACAAGTTATAAACTTATTCCCTTTATTATTTACAGATATACCCCTTACTGCATCTTTATAAAACCTGTATGTGTTCTTATCTTGATAACATAACATTGCATTGTATATGTCATTATCCATTGAATTGCCTCCGTTATCAATATTAAACTTATATGCTTGCACCGCAAGTAGCTTTGGGAGTTCATTATTTGCCATATTTGACATTTTTATTGACTGAACAGCTAAAGTTCTAGATAATGCTAACATACGAAGTCTTTTGGTGTTTGCCTCAGATATTTCTGCCTCTTTTCTTTTTTCCTCCGCAAAATTTTTAGAAATTATTGCTTCTTTCTTTTTTTCTTCAGCCTCATTTCTTGACAAAACTGCTTCATTTCTTGAAATATCAGCTTTTTTCTTTTGTTCAATAGCAACAATTCTTTGTTCATCAGCAATATCTTTTTGAGTAAGAGCAAAATGCTTCTGTTCCTCAGTCAATATTCTTTGTTCATCAGCAATCTGTTGCTGTTGTTCGGATATTTTTTTCTGTATCAATGCTTCCTTTCGTTGTTCCTCTGCTGATTTTGAAGCGACTATAGCTATTTTTTCCTTTTCAATAGCAGTTTTCTCACTTGCCTCTGCCTTTGTCTTCATATTTAGCGAAACAACTAAAAAAACTAAAGATACTATTGATGCTAAACCCAGTATTATTGCAAAAAATTTGGTTCTATTCAACTCCCGTTTTTGTTTTTCTTCCTTTCTTAAAATTGATAATTCATTCTGTGTTTTAGAATACTCCAAATAATTAATGGCTCTTTCAAAAGAAGGATTATATCTTAAAGCCCAATTTAAGTTAGGATGAAACTGAGTTTTCCACTTTAAAGCTATTTCGAGTTCAGGATTAACTAATATTCCCGTTTTACCTTCTTCATATAACTTTGAAGCTTTACATAATCTTATATATAATTCTGCAGATTTAATTTCTTCATCTATCCATTCCTTTAATCGATGCCATATTCTCATAATACTTTCATGAGATATATCAATAGTTGAGTCTTCAAAAATCTCGTTTCCAAATGAAGGCATCAAAAATGCACAATCCTTCTGTCTAAAACGATCTATTACATATAAAACATCGTCCTCATTTGACATTGTTATAGTCAATATTTCACCAAAATGTGTTGGTCTTCTTATACCCCTGTTTTCTGATGATATATCGGTTAATGCTTTAAATATTTTCTCTGTTATTATCCTATACTTATCATTATCAAATTCATTAAATATACTCTCCGCATGTAAAGACAAAGCTTCTGTTACCGTTCCTATTGCTTCGTAATGATGGTGGTCTATTTCTTCATTATTTAATCTATTCTGCATCCAATAATCCCATGTTCTCATCAATGCATGCTGCAATATAGGTAACTGATCAGGCTCCTCTCCTACTTCATCTATCAATCTTTTCACTAAAGTTTGATTAATACTTCCTCCACAAATCTTTATGGGTTTTAATATAGCATCTTCTCTTTCCTCTTTAGTCATTCGAGGAACTAAAAAATGCCCTTTATTTATAATTTCAGCCAATCCAATAAATTCAGTACAATCCCCCAAAAAATCAGACCTCATTGTTATTATTATAAATACATTGCCTCCTTGTTTTGAAATGGCATCTGTTATTATTTTAACAAAAAGAGAGGTTTCCTCTTTATTATCTGCTATTTGCCTGCTATACCTGAATATTTCTTCAAATTGGTCGATTACGATTAATACTGCATCTGCTTTTAAATTTCCTTTTTCTATTACATTTATTAAACCATTTTTTTCATCTCTTAATACCGTTTCATTTTCAGTTGTTTCTGGAGTCCCTGATATATCTGCTATAGCTTTATTCAAATTACCTATAGGATTATCCCCAGGTCTGAACATTACATATTTCCACAAGTTATATTCTTCAGAAGCAAACTTATTTTTTACTAAAGAAGGTATTAAACCAGCTCTTATAAGCGATGATTTTCCACACCCTGAGGAACCTAATACAGCTAAAAAATGGGTTTGAAATAATAAATTTACTGCATATTCTATATGTCTCTCTCTACCAAAAAACAAATAATCATCTTCAGGTTCAAAACTCCTTATACCGGGAAAAGGATTTGTTAGATTTTGCATATTACTATCTTTTTTACTTTTAATATATTCAAAGGTATAAATGTAAATTTATTAATAATTTTAATTATTTTCCTCTGCGTTTTTATTATCTGTTATCGTCTTTAACAACTGATTATATCTGTTTACCATCCATACCATCCTTTCAAAAAGACTTGTCAAATAAAGCAATGTTGATTTCTCATCCAACGACAATCCTATTTCCGTTGATAAATAAGATTTTCTTATTTTTTCTAACACTTCTCCCCTATCTTCTGATAACATCAAAACCATTTTTATATCCATAATATCCATACTATCAGAGGCATCTTTTGTCATTAAAAACAACAAATCAATGCTTTCTATTAGATTAACAAAAAGCGATTTTATTTTCTCGGAACAACTAGTTGTTTTAACTAAATCTACAAATTCATGCAATGTCTTTCCTATTGAAATTAAAATGTCTTGGCGATTACTTATGTTTATTAATTTCATTGACGTTTCAGGCTCAGGATGATGTTGCACCAACTCCGATAAAAACTGACTTATTTCTTGAGATAGCTCTGTGTATGATCTGTTAAGCTGCACATGCTCCAAATTATAGTCCAAAACCTTAACTTCTCTTATAGAATCTACAAAAACAGGCAACATATCTATCAATCGATTCTGCTCTTTCTCCACTAACTGCAAAGCTATTTCGGGCTCTTCTAAAGACTGCTCATTTATGTATTTTGACTTAGACATGTCCTCCTCCGTTGTCGGTGGAGAATGTTTATTTAACATTTTTTCTATTCGACCATAACACAATGCGAATATTATAGCTGTTGTAAGATTGTATATAAGATAAACAAATGCCATTTGAGTCTGAACATTGTCAGATAAAAATTCAACTAATGCTTTTACTAAAGGAACATGAAGATATATTTCTATATAAAAAAGTATAAAAAATAATATTGAACCTATGTATAAAAATAAATCCTGAAACTCAACTATATGCTTTGCCGAGCCTTTTAAACCTGAGGAAAATAATGGAGTTAAAAATGCGACGCCCAAATGGCAACCATATATGAGCATCATTGTTTGCTCGGCCTGTAAAACACCTGTATGAACAAAAGCTATTGCGATCAATGTAATAGCTATTGTAGATTGAGTTACCATCGTAAGAATAACACCAATAACAAATGGCAACAAGTATGAGTTTTGAGTAAATGATATAGCATCTTTAAAAAACTCAAACTCAAGCAATTTGGCGGCATTCTCTCTAATAAGAATTATTCCGTATAACAACAATGCGATACCAAACAATGCATTAAAATAAACTTTTGCGCTTTTGGGCTTTTCAAATGCAACTGAAAGTGAGGTTATTCCCAATAAATAAATTGCTGCAAGCTCAATATTAAATACGGTAAGAAAAATAATCGTTGCAGACCCGACATTGCTCCAGTTTATAATTGGAAATGCTTTTCTATTTGTTAACAACCCACCTCGAACCATACCCGTAAGAATGTAAACAAGAGGAGTGTTTTCCTGCAATACTGCACCACTCACAACTCCTATACCAGCTGCTGAAAACTTATTATCTGTTGTTTTGGCTAATATCTTACGAAAACGCTTGCTAGATAATTGCTTCAGATTATTGCTTGTAAACTTAAGCCCTATAAAGAAAAATCCAAGCCCAACAAGCACATAAGCAATAATATGCGATAAATAAAAATTTGCAGAAAGTAGTATCATTAGCCCAAGCTATTAATTGCCTGTTCTACATTTTCACATATTTTAAATATACTTGTAAATCCAGATATATCAAATATTTCTGCTATATTTTTATTTAAATTACATAAAATAAAATTTCCTTTCAATGCTGTTGTCTTCTTCAACCCCAATAACAATACTCTTAAACCAGAACTGCTTATATAGTCAAGGTTTGTGCAATCTACAATAATATTGATATTATTGCTCTCAATGTTTGAAACTACTTCCTTTTCTAATTGTGTTGAAATATTTACATCAATACGTCCACTTACAGAAAGTATAACTACAGAATCTCGTTTTTCAGTTTTAATTTCCATGTTTTTAAATTTTATTTTTCATTAATAATGTGTTTCTATTAGCATCTCTTTTATAATCTAAATCAAACATAATATTCTTAACGATATGAATACCTAAGCCTCCAATTTTTCTTTCTTCAACTGGTTTGTCTATGTCATCAGGAGTTTCCTTTAGTAAAGGATTAAATTCTTTTGCATCATCTGTAATTTTTATTTGTATATAATCCACATGATTTGCAAATTCTATCTCAATAGAGTGTGTTTCGGAATCGGAATATCCATAAAAAATAGTATTTGATACTATTTCTTCAAGTGCAAGATTTATGTTAAAAACATTCTTCATGGGAATATTCCATTGTTCTGCAAGTTCATCAACAAAGGAAACGAGTGTGTTTACTTCGTTAATATCATTTTTTATAATGCACTTTTTTGTTTCCATGTTAATCCTTATAAAAACTTAGAATAAGTGTAGTTATATCATCCGATTGATCAGCTCCATCAACAAACTTATTGACATCTGCAATTAATAAATCATTTATATCCTTAGGGTTATTTGTTGATATACTTTTAAGCAATTCACATAATCTATCTTCTCCGTATAATTCAAAATCCTTATTCATTGCCTCTGTTACGCCATCGGTATATAAAATAATTCTATCATTTTTCTCCAGAAAGATACTATCTGATAAATAATCCTTTTCAAAAAGACCTAAAGGCAAACCATGCTTCTTGTCTATGCAAACTAAATCATTATTGTTCTTTATTATATAAGGATAATTATGACCAGCATTACAAAAAGCAAATTCTCCAGTATGAATGTCCAAAATACCCATAAATGATGTAACAAACATAGAATTAGGATTCTCTTTACAAAGCATCCTATTAACATTTTCAAAAATAACATTTGGCTTAACATTTGGCTCCGTTTTGGCTCGAACCAAAGTCCTTGTTATTGCCATAAACAATGAAGCTGGAACTCCCTTGCCACTAACATCAGCAATAATACACGCAAGATGGCTATCATCAATAAAGAAAAAGTCATAAAAATCTCCACCAACTTCCTTTGCTGCATTCATTGACGCATAAACATCTAGCTGGCTTAACTCGGGAAATGGAGGAAATGTTTTAGGAAGTATAGAATTTTGAATATCTCTAGCAATATTTAAATCAAATTCTATGGCCACCAATTTATCGTGATCCTTCTCATATTGCCTTAATATATTTAATTGTTCTATAGTTTTATTTATAGTTATTTCTAAATCATTAAAATCTATAGGTTTAGTAACAAAATCAAAAGCTCCCCTATTCATTGCAGTACGAATATTTTCCATATCTCCATAAGCAGAAACAACGACTGTTCTCAATGTTGGCAACTTTAATTCCTGTAACTTGAGCAAAAGGGTCAATCCATCCATCTCTGGCATATTAATATCCGTTAAAATAATATCAACATCATTATTAGAAGCAAGAACAGCTAATGCCTCAAATCCATTATGAGCAAAAACAAAACTTAAATCATTATTTTTTATCTGACGTCTAAACTTTTGAAGTATTAAAGACTCCATATCAAGTTCGTCATCAACAATCATTATTTTAATAGACATAAATATATACTCCCTACATTTTTTTAATATTTTACAAAAATAACAAAAAAAACATAAATCAAAAAAAAACAAAACAAAAGTCATTACGGGATGTTTCAGATTGCATGTTAATGTGGGCGTATGGCTTTTCAAATATAAGGAACGCAAATAACACGGATTTTTTTTAATACCTAAACGCCATCATAATACCCACAATAATTAAATATCCTAAACACCATCGGTGTGAAATTATTATAGCAAAACAAATAACGCAAACACATTAAACACCATAGGTGTGAAATTATTAT
>Ga0154518_1214_pt1 | contig 20410 bp, 15 predicted proteins | sample RifGroE2_FD_105661 | JGI IMG/M metagenome (GOLD analysis project Ga0154518, IMG submission 105661) | Bacteroidetes bacterium GWE2_29_8 | reverse complement strand
ATAGATAAAACAATATGTACAGGAGGGTCTGCTTCGTTAAGTGCCACAGGAGCAATAACTTATTCATGGAATACAGGCTCGACAACTAACCCAATAACAGTTTTTCCAGTTTCAACAACAACTTACATTGTAACAGGGACAAGTGGTGCTTGTGGTACAGATAAAGATACTGTTATAGTTTATGTTGCTCCTTCAATAACTGTAGATGCAGGTCAAAACAAAACAATATGTAGAAATACAAGTGTTGCAATAAAAGCTAATGGAGCATCTAATTATTTATGGAGTTCAGGTCAAAACACTGATGAAATTATAGTATATCCAACAACAACAACAACCTATTACGTTACAGGATATAGTGGCATTTGCTCTAGTTATGATTCTATTATTGTGTTTGTAAATCAAATTCCATCAATAGTTCTAATTTCAGATAAAAATGATATTTGTGCTCAAGAACAAGTTACATTAGATGTTTCTGGAGGAGTAGATTATATATGGAATAATAATTTAGGCATTGGTATAGAAAAAATAGTAAATCCAATCTTTAGCACTTTATATCTTGTAACAGGAACAGATATAAATGGATGTTCAAACATAGCTTCTCTAAACATAAATGTAAACTCTTTACCTAATGCTAATGCAGGAAATGATACAACAGTAATTTCTGGAACATCTTTAAATCTAACTGCAATAGGAGGAACATCTTATAGCTGGAGTACAGATCAAACAAGCCAAACGATAAATGTTACACCTATTATCAATACGGTATATACAGTAACTGTTTCTAACGGAACATGTTCTGCTTCTGATGATGTTAAAGTAACAATAATTGGTAGTTGTGATTCTGTAACAGGGTTAACTCCAGAGATAGTTACATCTACAATGGCAAGATTAAAGTGGACAGGAGTTTCAAATGCTTCTTATTATATGATTAGATATAGAGTCAAAGGAGCAGGATGGCAATATTATATACTTAGAGATGTTAGAACGACAAGAATTCAAATAGGTTGTGGTATATGTGATGAAATACATATGTTAAAACCAGATACCACTTACGAATGGCAAATTAGAGCATTTTGCAATGCAGAAGGTACAGTTTGGTCTCCATTCACAGAAATACATTCGTTTAAAACAAAATCAGTATCAGTTAGAATATCGGGAAATAGAAATATATGTAATGGTCAAACATCAACAATAACTGCAACAGGAGGAAAATACTATACATGGAGTTCGGGAGAAACAACGGCTGAAATATTAAAAAGTCCAACAACCACAACAACATATACGGTAACTACATCCATAAATGGAATGTCTACTACAGATCAGATTATTGTTAATGTTCAATCAGCAATAGATATTAATGTTGGTTTAGATACAACCATTTGTAGCGGTTCAGAAATCCTATTAGTTTCAACTGGTGCTGATAATTATGAGTGGAGCATTGGTTCAATGAGAGATAGTGTAAAAGTTAAACCTACACAAACAACTGTTTACAAGGTTACTGGAATAAAAGGTGTTTGTTGGGGAGAAGATTCAGTTAAGGTTATTGTGAATGTGTCACCTTTTACAAATGCTGGGGCAGATAAAACAATATGCTATGGGGATAGTGTTACATTACTAGCAACAGGAGGCACTGTATTTAGTTGGGATAATGGATCCTCAATGCACTACATAGAAGATAAACCATTAACAACCTCAACATACACTGTCACTTCTTATATTGGTAGTTGTGAAGCTACAGACATGGTTGTTGTTGTTGTTAGACCTGTAAATCTAGAATTAGGATCAGATGTCAATGCATGTTCTGGTCAAAATGTAACATTAACAGTAACTGGTTCTTATGCTTATCAATGGAATACAGGTAGTAGAAATCAAATAATAAATGTAATTCCAATAGCTACAACAAAATATATAGTTACAGGATATTCTGCAGAAGGTTGCACTGCTATAGATAGTGTAACGGTAAATATTTCGAATAATTTAAATGTTTATATAGGAAATGATACAACAATATGTTTAGGATATAAAATTGGATTAAAAGCAATGCCAGATAGTGGCACTTCTTATAGATGGAATACTGGGTCTCTAAGACAAAGTATAACTATGACACCAAAAACGACTACAACATATATCGTTACTGTAAAAAAAGATGGTTGCTCTGGTTCTAATATGATAGTTATTAATACTGTTGCTTGTAAAGATATTTTTGAAGATAAAAACGAAGTGTCGATTAATAAAGATGAAGATGATTTTGTTAGTGTTTATCCTAATCCTGTAAACAATAATTATATTAAAGTAACTATTGATAAACCGTCATTATATCAAAAAATAGAAATATTTAATGTAGTAGGAACTAAAGTTTTTGAAACTAATGAAATCAATGAAGTAAATACTATAAGTATAGACTATTTAATAAATGCTGTTTATTTCGTAAAAGTCAAAGGCAATTTTGACATAAAAACATTTAAAATAATTAAAAACAATCATTGATACTTACAAAGATTAAGAAACCTCAATAAATCTAGTTTTTTTACTAGAGTTATTGAGATTTCTATTTATCAATTTAGTGTATTCTGAAAAACATACAATGAAAACGTTGCAAGACAAAATTTCGCCTTGCAACGGTCTTAATCTTTATACTTTTTATATTGATTCTGAAAATGTTTTATAAAATTATTTAATTTTGTAAAAAATGTTTGCAAAATGATGCGTAAATTTAAAAGCCTAATTTCATTACTGCTACTGGTTATATTTCTATTTCCTACAGTAGTAAAAATTGAGCATCATCATGAGCATTTTGTTTGTCATGCAAAAACGGAGAAACATCTCCATGAGAAACATGAGAATTGCCAGATATGCAAGTTTGAGTTTTCATTATTCACAGAAGAATACCAAACGATAAAGAGTCATAAGGAAGAATTTAACATTCTCTATTTTGAATACTTCCAAGACTGTAATATTTGCAACAAGTCCCAGTATTCTTTTTTATTGCGCGCTCCTCCGGTTTTATTAACATAATGATGTAGTTTATCTCCTAAATAGGTGCTTTTTTTAAGTGACCTGTTTTTTATTATTATTTAATAATTCTAAAGCGTAATATAAAATGAAAAAGATATTTTTATTATGCGCTCTTGCTGTATTATATAGTTTCAGTGGAGCGCAAAATGTTATTACAGGTGTGATAACAAATCAAAATAATGAACCGTTAGATAAAGCAACGATGTTTATTCCTGAACTTAATATAGGTTGCATATCGGATCAGAATGGTTATTATATACTTAATAATGTTCCTAAAGGTAAGGTTAAAATTAAATTTTCTCATTTAGGTTACAGCAACTTGATTGAGTCTTTAATATTGAAAGGTGGGGGTGTTGAATTGAATGTAATGCTTAAAGAATCGGTTATAGAAACCGAAGAAATTGTAGTTTCAGGTGGATATAACTCGACGCAACACGAAAATGCAGTTAAGATTGATGTTCTCAAAATTAATAAAAAAAACATGATAACGCCTAATTTTTCAGAGGCATTAACAAAAGTATCTGGTGTTGATATGATTTCCAAAGGGAATGGGGTTTCAAAGCCAGTTATACGAGGTTTATCAATGAATGACATACTTATTTTGAATAATGGTGTTAGGTTTGAAAATTATCAGTATTCGAGTCATCACCCTCTTGGGATTGATGAGTTTGGTATTGAAGATGTTGAGATAATTAAAGGGCCTGCTTCCTTGCTTTATGGGTCGGATGCTATTGGTGGAGTTATAAACTTTATTAAGGAAAGGCCAGCATCGGTTGGGAAATTTGAAGGTGATTATAATCTTCAGTTGTTTTCAAATTCATTAGGTATGGTAAATAATCTGGGGTTAAAAGCTTCTACAGAAAAGCTGTATGGAGGCATTAGAATCGGTCATAAAACAAATGCAGACTATCTTGAAGGTGGAGGAGATGTTGTTAAAAACTCTCGTTTCAATGAGTATTCCATAAAAGCAAATACAGGATACAGGGGTAAGAAGGGTTTGTTCAAGCTGTTTTATGATTACAATAATCAGAATCTAGGACTTGTTGAAGAAGATGCTATAGAAAGCATTCAAACACGAGGCAGGACAAATAGTATATTCTACGAGCGTTTAAAAACACATTTGCTATCTTCACAAAACAAAGTCTATTTGGGCAAGTTTAAGATGGATTTTAATGCTGCATATCAAAACACTGAACTCGTTCATTTTGGAGAAGAGGATGTCTATGAAATACAAATGCAACTAGGTACACTCACTTACGAAACACGCCTATATCTGCCTTCTGACATCAATTCGGAATACATCATAGGTTTTCAGGGATTTAATCAAACAAACGAAAATATAAACAATCGCGAAACTAGATTATTGCCCGATGCCACAACTAATAACTATTCTGGTTTTGGGATGTTTCAACACACGTTTCATAAAAAGCTAAAGTTGCAGGCTGGAGGACGATATGATAACAAAACAATTAGCGCCGAGAATCTAAATGTTGTGATACAAAATTCTGATTTAAACAAAAACTATGGAAGTGTTAGTGGCTCAATAGGTGCAACGTATAATTTCTCTGAAACAGTCCTTCTCCGTGCCAATTTTGCAAGTGCATTTCGTACACCAAATCTTGCTGAATTAACCTCAAACGGGCCTCACGAAGCAATATACGAACTTGGCAACAATACTCTCGCTCCAGAAAAATCATACGAATGGGATATCAGCACTCATCTTCATAAGCAATATTTTACTTTTGATATTGCCGGATTCTACAATATCGTAAATGATTATATTTTCTTAAGCCCTACAGGTTATGAAACATCTCAAGGTTTGAATATATATCGTTACATACAGCAAAATTCGGAGCTATATGGTGGCGAGGCCGGAATACACTTCCATCCACAACAATTAAAATGGTTGCATTGCGAAACAAAATACTCAACCGTCATAGGAGTTCAAAACAATGGAGATTATCTGCCATTCATCCCAGCTGACAAGGTTAGTTTTGAGCTTCGTGCAGAAAAACAGAAACTGATATTCTTCAATAACGCTTATGCTTCTTTTATTATAAATCATGCATTTAAGCAAAATAAGCCATCTCCAGAAGAAACAGCAACAAACGATTACACTCTTCTTAACGCAACATTGGGAGCTTCTATTGCAACTAAAAACAATAATATACTAATATGTATTGGAATAAACAATCTTACCGATGAGAAGTATATCGACCATCTTTCAACCTTAAAAGAAGTTAATCTGCACAATCCAGGAAGAAATTTTATCCTGAGTGTGACTGTTCCATTTGGAAACAAATAATAAATAATATGTAAGGGCAGAGAATCTTCTGTCCTTCTTTTAAATTTAGAGTATAATCAATTTGATTGTAAAGCATTTGGGGTAAAATTATTTCTTACTTTTATCGGATAATATTGATTTTTTTATATATTTGCATTTTTCTTATTTATCAGCAAAGGAATGCTACAGTTAAATGAAATGAAATTAGAAGATTTTGGATATAATAATAAGTTTGAAAAGTTAAGGATTGAGAACAATCTTAAAGACTTTGAAATTGGAAGGGTCATTTCCGAACATAAAGAAAGATATATTGTAAAAACAACCAATGGAGAGTTTGAAGCTGAAATAACAGGTAATATGCGTTTTACAGCACAAAATCGGGAAGATTTTCCAGCAGTTGGTGATTGGGTTGCACTGTCTACTTATGATTCTGATTTTGGGATAATTCATAAAATACTGCCAAGATTTTCGACTATAAAAAGGCAGGCCGTTGGTCAATTTGGAGAGATTCAGATTATAGCAACAAATATTGATTATGCTTTTTTAGTTCAATCCGTTGATAGAAATTTTAATATTAACAGGCTTGAAAGATATCTTACAATTTGCCATTCATCTAAGGTTAAACCTGTAATTATCCTTAGTAAAACGGATTTGATAGATGAATTACGGATTAATGAAATTGTAGAGAATATAAAAGCCCGGATTAAAAATGTTAGAATTATTGCTGTAAGTAACGAGACAGAGAAGGGTTATGAGGAAATTAATAAGTTTATTGAGAAAGGGAAAAGTTATTGCATGCTTGGTTCGTCCGGTGTTGGGAAATCCACTTTATTGAATAATCTTTCAGGAAGGGTAATAATGAAAACTGATACAATAAGCCAAAGCACAAATAAAGGCAAACACGTTACAAGCCACAGGGAATTGATTATTCTGGAAAATGGCGGGATATTAATTGATAATCCAGGGATGAGAGAAGTAGGTATAGCCGACTCGACGAGCGGATTAGAAGTTACATTCGATATGATTTTGAGCCTTTCTGAAAATTGCAAGTTTAAAGATTGTACTCACACGAATGAAGTGGGTTGTTATGTTCTTGAATCGGTTGAAAATGGAGAAATAGATAAAGATTCTTATGAGAATTATTTGAAAATGGAAAAAGAAAAAGAATATTTCGAATCAACTGTTGTGGAAAGAAAAAAAAAGGATAAAGAATTTGGGAAGTTTCTAAAGAATTATAAAAATGATATTAAGAAAAATAAGTACTAAGCCCAACAACAAGCATATTTCTTTTCTCAATTTATAAACTACTCATCTATTCTTAATTTTCAGCCTTTAAATGATTTGCTCAACGAAAAAGGGAAAGAAAATTAATATTTTTTATTATTTGCTCTTCGTTTGAAAATATATTGTAATTTTATGAGATGCTTTTCAGAAAGCACAGTAATATGGATCTTAATGTTTTTTTCTGAAATATTTGAGAGAAAAACTAATTTTTAGAATTAACCTTAAATAAATTATACAGATGAACTTGCGACTACAATTTGATACAACAAATATTAATTGGGACATAGTGGTTGACACTCTCCAAAAAGTTGGGATGGTGTATCATGCAAACGAAATTCATAAACGAGCATTTAATAATAGTCATACCGTTGTTTTCGTGTTCGATGAAGAAAACCTAATTGGGTTTGGTAGAGCTATTTCAGATGGAGAATATCAAGCTGCCATATATGATGTTGCCGTACTTCCTGACTACCAAAGAAAAGGAATAGGAAAAATGATAATTCAATACATTATAAAAAATAACCCTAATTGTAATTTTATTTTATACGCTTCTCCTGGAAAGGAAAAGTTTTATGAAAAAGAAAACTTTAGGCAAATGAAAACAGGAATGGCTTTGTTTTTTAATGGCAAAAAAATGCGAGAAAATGGATTTACAGAATAAAAATGGTTAACACTTAATAACAACAACGAACCGTCAACAAAAACTATCTGTCAATACTTTTGAAACTATTCAACGCAAATGAGAATTAGACTTTATAACAACTAAACTAAAAAACAACTAATTATGGATAATTTTTTTATAGCAGTAATAATTGGATTAATAGCTGGTCTGATTGACGTTATTCCAATGATAATCATGAAACTTGATAAGGTTGCTAATATTTCTGCATTTACTCATTATTTTGTGATTGGATTATTTATACCATTCGTTGATTGGGATTTAAAGCCATGGGTTACAGGAGTGATTATTTCATTTCTTTCAGCTTTGCCAATAATGATAATTGTGTATCAAAAAGATAAAAAGGCAATAATTCCTATGATTTTGTTTTCGTTGATACTTGGAGCTGGAATTGGGTTGGCAGGGGCTGAATTTATTAAATAATTAATGATGATGATGGATATTCGTTAAGATATAGAATTTGATTGTTTTGATTGTGAGAAATATCCTTGTGCGAGGTTAAAGAGACTTGATAAAAGATACCGAAGCAAATTAAGGAATGAGTATGATTGAAAATCTAGACTATATTCAAAAACATGGACTTAAAAAATTCATAAAGAATGAAGAGATTAGATGGACCTGCAAAAAAATGTGAATTTGGAATAAGTGTACACAGAGATTTTTGTTTAAATTGCAAAGAGAAAATTGACAAAAAATAAGGTAACATCCGTTATAAGCAATTTGGCAGTTGTTAGTAAGGTGCATAGTGTCCTTTATTATGCTTGTTGCAATGTCCTATTGGTTTTCAGTCAATAACAATATTTGATTTGATAAAAAAAACATCCTTGATTTTCTTTTTTGATAATGCCAAACCGGCAAATCATATTTGAGGTGTTATTATTATGTATTTTTTTTACAATAAACGTGTAATTATTAAAAATTATGTATATTTGTATTAATAAAATCTTAATAAATGTTAATGAGATTGTTAACAATATTAATGTTATGTCCTTTTGCTAGTATGCATTCACAGTCAATAAATGGAGGAATTATTAGCAAATCAATTGTTTATGCAAATTATTACCATCAAATTTTATACAATCCTTCATTAACAAGTAGTGCAAAACAAAAAAATATAAGCTTATTTAATGAAAATAGGTACTTAATAAAAGAACTACAATCAAATGGTTTGACTTTTTTATTACCATTAAAAACAAATAATTATTGGAGTTTTGGATTTTGTCAAAAAGGAAATATTCATTTTGGAAGGTATTATATTGTAATTTCATTGGCTAAAAAGTTACAAGAAAATTTGTCAGTAGCAAGTAGTTTTAATTATACCATTCAGAAACAGGGAGAGGATTATAATTCAATAAATCATTTTGATGGGAACATATCTTTGAGTTATAAAGTTGGGAACTTAAGTTTAGCAACATCAATACATAATATTTATTCATTCTTTCAAGACGATTTATTTGTTTATCCTGCAATATATTTTGCTACAGGTTATAAAATGAATAATTATTTGAAATATTTTGTGGAATTTGACAAGTTTGGATTTAATGGATTAATAATTTCTGGAGGCATAAGTGTAAGCCCTAATGATAAAATAACTATCAATCTGGGCAGCTCTGGAAAAAATAATATAATTTCAATAGGAGTAGGGGGGAATTATAGGAGTTATGAGTTTGAAATTGATTGTAGCTATCATATTATGTTAGGATTAACGCCAAGTTTATGTTTTGCAAAGAATTTTTAATATTATCATTTATACTATTAGAAATCGAACATTTATATTCTCAAAATATAAGCGATCATTTTTATGAAAAATTTTATAATAATTACGAAATTTTAGATAAATATACAGAGCAAATAGATATAGAGGAATATTCCAAAAGGAAAACAAACATTAACAATCTAAAATTGGAAGATTTGATAAAGATGCCATACATTGATTCGTTATTAGCTGTAAAAATAATATTGTACAAGAAAAATAATGGAGATATATTATCATTGTATGAACTTCAGAATATAGAAGGATTAAATGACGAAATAATAGTTCGTATTGCAGAGTATTTAAGGTTTGAAGAAGATGATTCAAAATTTAATATTAAGAATGTTTTAACAAACGTAAACGAAGCGAAACAATTACTTCAGATTAAGACCAAGTATCTTATAGACAAGCCTAAAGGATATGCAACGGAGGATGGGTATATATCCTCACCATTATACCATAATGTGAAATACAGATGTCAATTTTACAACAATTTAAGCATTGGGTTCAATATTGAAAAAGATTATGGTGAAAGGTATTTATATAGCAATAAAATGCCAGATTTTTACAATTATCATATTGGGATTAACAATATAAGTGTTTTTGACAAAATAATAATAGGCGATTATAAAATTATTTCAGGTGAAGGATTAACTATTTCTAATGATTTTCCATTGTTTCGTCAGTATAATATTTTTAATCAATTTGGTTTTGAGATAAAGCCAAGTACATCTAACGATGAAGCTAACTTTTTTAGGGGTGTGAGTTTAAACAAAGCATTTAATAACAAATATTCTCTAAGTTTGTTTTATTCAAATAAGAATATCGACGGAGACACTGCAATTAATGAAGAAGACCCACTTTATAAATTGTCTAATACAAATGGCTTACACAACACGTTAAATTTAGAAAGCAAAAGGCATATAATTAAAGAATATATTACAGGTGGCAATATTTCTCTGTCTGGCAATAATTACAATACGGGAATTACAATGTATGTTCTTGATTATAATAAGCAAATAGTTTATGATTCATCCATTAGGAATATTAATAGACAAATAGAAACCCCTTATTATTACTCCGGATATTACTATAAATTAAAATATAAGAACTTATTGCATTATACTGAAATGACCTTCTATAATAAATTTAAGGATATTGCAGTGATGTCTGGGGTGAATATAGCTATTGGAAAATACAACACTTTAGGCATAATATATCGAAACTATAAACAAAATTATGTAAACATGTATAATACCGCATATTCAAATGCAAATAATTACAATGAAAGAGGTGTTAATATGTCATTTTTTTCAAGGGTTTATCGGAACGTTTATTTTGATTTTAGTTACGATATATATCGTTCCAACTGGTTGAAATATTTAATAGCAACGCCTTCATATTCAAAAGAAAACTACATTAAGTTGTCATATTATCCAACCAGATATTCCGAATATTATATTAGTTACAACTTTAATCAAAAGTTTAAAAATTATATTACGGATACTTTAAAATCTAATGCAACAAAGATTCAACGTAAAAATAACTTTAGATTAAATACGAAGAATGATATAGGGCCTTACACAATTAAAAATCGGGTGGAGTTTTGCAATATAAATTTCAATGACGCAAAGCATGGTTTTCTTTTAAACACAAGCTTAACATACCGAACAAATCAACATCGTATGGCTTTTTATCTTGGGTTTTGTTTTTTCTCAACAGATTCTTATGATGAAAGAATTTACGCTTATGAGAATGATTTGCTTTATGAGTTTTCCGTAATTCCATATTACTATAGGGGAGACCGCATGTATGTTATGACGAAATATAAATTATCAAAACATTTGTCATTTTATATAAAATGTAGCCAAACACGTTATTATGATAGAAGCTCAATTAGCAGTGGGTTAAGTGAAATAGATGGAAACAAAAAGAGAGAAGTAAAATTACAATTGATAATTCAATAAAAAGGGATTATAATAACCAGATAATCCTGAAATAAATTTACTGCCTATTTTTAATAATTTCAATTTTATGTAAACCTATTTTTATGACAAGATACTTTCTCACTTAAACATTTTTTTCAAGTAATGTCAGTTAAATTGTTAAATATCTTTATACTTAACAACTTGCCTTTTGTATAAGTGGCAAATTTTCTATACCTCTTAATTCTCTTTTAATATTTGAGGAAACATTTTTGTAAATCTTATTTAAATTACCCCAAATTGTCCATTAGAAATTTAAAAAGATCAATTTGCTTGTTCTAAATTATTGGTAAATTCTAATTTTTATAAATCAATATAATAAAGTAAATTTTTCTTTTTTAGTCAATAATAAATTTTAGATAATAACTTTTTTAGGTTTAATTAAAATCAATTTTTGATATAGAGCACATATAAAGCACATATACAGTTCATATAGAGTACATATAGAGCACATATACAGTACTTTAATCACACCTTTAACCCTAGGTAATCAACCTTGAAATCGCATTTAGTACTAATAATCAAATGATTAATCGTTAAAATTTAATTATATTTACTTTTTATTATTTTGAAAAACAAACACACTTCGTTATAATTATCAGCACATTAACTAAAACGACAAAATATGATGAAATTTATCATGTTTTATACCTTCTTCTATAAATTGCAATACTATATATCAACAAATTAACCCAGATTGTCCATTAGAAAATTTGCGATGTAAATAATTGCAAATTACAGAACATACGCAAACATAACACTCATAAATCCATTTGCGATCGCATTATTATATCAATGCAAACATTACACTCATCAAATTAGTATCTCAACTCATCCTAATGGACCATCTGTGATGATTTATTTTGAAGGAACACATTAAATCAATAAATAATCTAAATTCCTAGTTGCTGAACGAAGTACATTCGTTACATCTCTTAACTATTGACTTTAGTCAAACTTGTAAAAGAAAGCATAGAGATTAAATGCCAAGCTATAATTATACTTGTTATGCTTATTCAAATTGTTTTTTTTGCATTTGTTTTTGTATTGATGATAAAAATTAATGTACATTTGTAGTTTAACATCTAGTTTAAAATGAAAATTGGAGCAAAAGTTTTTTTATTTTTAATATCTTGTTTAGTTGTTTCTTGTTTAAAAAAGGATGAATATTCTAACATCCCAAATATAGAATATGAAAGTTTTACAAAAATTAATAATATTAACGGTATTGATAATAGAGGTATTTTGAGAATTAAATTTTCAGATGGAGATGGAGATATTGGTCTTTCAGACAATGATATTATTTATCCTTATGATTACAATTTATTCATAAAATTTTTAGAAAAACAAAAAGGTGTTTGGGTTGAACCAAAAATAGCAAATGGAGATGATACTACTTATTTTTCTTTTAATTCTAGAATTCCAATTATAACACCAGTTGGTGAAAACAAATCTGTTAAAGGAGTAATTGAAGACACCGTTTTTATTAATAATTTTCTTTCTCCTTTTGATACTATATGTTTTGAAATTTATATTAAAGATAGAGCATTAAACTCTAGTAACACGATTAGAACAACAGATATCATAGTTAACAAAAATTAGGATAATGAATAACCATGTAGTATTAATTGTTGCAGGAGGAACAGGAAAAAGAATGGGCAGTGTCGAACCTAAACAGTTTTTAGAGATAAACGGTTTACCTATACTTGCTCATACCATTAATGCTTTTAAAAATTACGATGATAACATTCCAATAGTTATTGTATTGCCTGAAATTTATATTAATTATTGGAAAGACATTTGTGTAAAATACAATTTTAACAAGCATCATATTGTTGTAAAAGGTGGCGAAGAGCGTTTTAATTCTGTAAAAAACGGTCTAAATTATATAAAGGAGAATTTATTTTACGAAAATATGATTGTTGCTATTCATGATGGTGTTAGACCTTTTGTGGATAGTAATTTAATAAATTTAGCTTACTCTAATGCAGAAACTCATGGTTCTGCTATTCCTGTTATTCCTATAAAAGAATCTTTAAGACATATTATTGATGGCAATAATAAACAAGTTGATCGTAGTAAATATTTTAAAGTGCAAACTCCTCAATGTTTTAATTTTGAAAAAATTTATAATTCTTATTTAAATTCTGATATAAATTTATTTACAGATGATGCTTCAGTTTTTGAAAATAATGGATATAAGATTAATTGCATACAAGGAAATGAAGAAAATATAAAGATTACAAGCCCTTTTGATTTAAAATTTGCAAGCTATATCTTAGAAAATAATTAGAGATAAATTTTAATATTTTAAAAAAAGATGTAGGTTTGTATTTTCTTTTAAATAAATTAATATGATTAACGGAAAAAAAGTAGTTGTGGTTATGCCTGCTTATAATGCAGAGAAAACTTTAGAAAAAACTTATAGCGAAATACCTTTTGACATTGTTGATGATGTTATTATTGTTGATGATTGTAGTCATGATAATACTGTTGAAGAAGCTAAAAAAGTTGGGATAAAACATATTGTTGTTCATGAAAAAAATAAAGGATATGGCGGTAATCAAAAATCTTGTTATCAAAAAGCATTAGGACTTGGAGCAGATATAGTAATTATGCTTCACCCTGATTATCAATATACCCCAAAGCTAATACCTTCAATGGCATATATTATAGCAAATGAGCTTTATCCTGTTGTTCTTGGATCTAGGATATTAGGTAAAGGTGCTCTAAAAGGGGGAATGCCTTATTATAAATATATATTTAATAGAATCCTTACTTTGTCTCAGAATATTTTAATGAATGAGAAAATATCTGAATATCACACTGGCTACAGAGCTTTTTCTAAAGAAGTTCTTGAAACAATAAACTACGAAGAAAACAATGATGATTTTGTTTTTGATAATGAAATGCTTTCCCAAATATTATATGCTGGATTTGAAATAGCAGAGGTTACATGCCCTACAAAATATTTTCCAGATGCTTCATCAATTAATTTTAAAAGAAGCGTCAAATATGGTTTGGGAGTTCTAAGCGTTTCATTCAATCACTTTTTACAAAGAAAAGGTTTAGTGAATCTTAAAATGTATAAAAATAAACAAAAAAAATAAGATGAGTAGTTCAAATATATGTGTTTATTGTAAAACCCCTAATAATAGCATAGAATTATATAAAACTTTTGATATTTTTGACAACAATTATACAATTAACAAATGTAATGTATGCAATGCTAGATTTTTATCACCAAACCCTACTCCAGAGCAATTAGAACAAGCTTATAGTGACTCTTATTATGGTGAAAAAGAAGAGAAATTTGAAGGAATAACTGAAAAAATATTAGACTATTTCAGAAAAAAAAGAGCACACTTAATAGCTTCTCTAACAGAGCAAAATGGCAATATTCTAGACATAGGTTGTGGTAATGGTCGGTTTTTAAAATACACTTTGCTATATGGGAATTTTAATCTTTATGGAATTGAAATGCCTGGACATTCAGCAGACAGAGCTTCTCGGATAAAAGAAATTAATTTAAAAATAGGACAACTGACTGATAATGACTTCCCCGATAATTATTTTGACTCCATAACTCTTTTTCATGTTTTTGAACATCTGTCAGAACCTGCATCAACTTTAAATATAATCAGTAAAATATTAAAAAGTGGAGGCGTATGTGTGATGTCTTTTCCAAATATAGACAGTTTACAAGCAAATGTATTTAAAGGAAAATGGTTGCATTTAGATCCTCCTAGACATCTTTTTTACTTTACTCCAACAGATTTTAAAAATATTGTAAAAAATTACGGGTTTGAGATTGAAAAAACCTCATACATTAGCACTGAACAAAACCCCTACGGAATGATTCAAAGCATATTAAATAAGTTCTCAAAAAAAAGAGAGATATTATTTGAATCAATGAAAGGAAATTCTCAATACATTAAAGATGTTTCAAAAACAACTTTGTTTATTCATAGCTTGTTTTTTAAATTATCATTTCCTTTATTCGCTTTTACTGATATATTGGAAGCTAAATTAAAAAAAGGAGCAACAGTTCAATTTGTTTTACGAAAAAAATAATTCAACTTTTTACTTTTTTTTATTACTAAATTGCTATTTTTGTAGCTGTAAATGCATACATTATTAGATAATAATTAACCCTGAATATAAAATGAATTTTAATTTAGACTGTTACAAGCAGATTTTCAACAATTTGAATGAGGCTATAATTATTACAGACAATTCTGACAATATCATCGAAGCCAATAATAAAGCGTTGGAATTGTATGCATACTCTTATGAAGAGTTTAAAAAAATAAAATTTAAAGATTTAGAAGCTGATGTTAGTAATAATATTGAAAATTTAGATATAGTAAAGAAAAAATTTGAACCAATAATTTATCATAAAGATAAAAACAACAACAATTTTTCATTATTATACTCTAAATCTGAAGTTTCTGATAATGATAATAGTTGGATAATTTATAATATAAAAAAAACAGATGATTATTTAGAAATTTCTAATTATTTGGAAAAATACAAGATAATTTTTGACAATTTACGCGATGTTATTTATACAATTTCAGAAGAAGGTATAATAACCTCTATAAATAGTGCTATAGAAAAAATTACGGGTTGGCATGTAAATGAAACTAAAGGAAAACATTTTACTTCTTTTATACATCCTTCAGATTTGAATTGCGCAATAGAAATTCATTATCTAATTCAAAAAGGAATTACTCCAGATGTTTTTGAACTTAATTTTTTATTTAAGGATGGGGATTATCACAGCATTGAGTTTACGACAGTTCCTATGAAAAAAAATAATAAAATTATAGGAACTTTAGGTGTTGCTAGAGATATTAATGAAAAGAAAAAAATAGAAAACCAATTAAAAGAAAATGAGCTCAAGTATAGAGAATTAGTAAAAAACCTGCCAAATGTAGTGATCGTGCATACTAATGGAATTATTAATTTTGTAAATGACACTATTTTTGATGTATTAGAATATTTACCTGAAGAAATTATAGACAAAAATATATACGATATTATAGAACATCAAGATATAGTAGTTGCTAAAGAAAATGCTTTAAAAAGATTATCAGGACAATTAGTCGAACCTTATGAATTAAAATTTATAACTAAAAATGGCAGTATAAAAACAATGGAAGTTAGAGCATCTATCATAAAATTTAAAGATGAATTGGCTACTTCCTGTGTATTAACTGACATCTCAGAAAGAACTGAATACGAAATAAATTTAAAAGAAAAAGAACTTCAATACAGAAGTATTTTAGATAGCATGCCTGATATAATTTTTCTTGATGTCGATGGAAAGATTATATATGCAAATGCCGCTGCTATTGATGTAATTGGAGTCACACTTGATAATATTATTGGAAAGAATTTATCTGATTTTTTTGAAGATCCTGAAAAAGTAAATCTAAAGAAAAATATATTAAAGAAAAAAATAACTAAAAAACAAGCAGAAATACAAGAACTAATTCTAAAAACAGATACAGAAGAGTTTAAAGATGTTCAAATACGTAATTCTTTTATACGGTTTAATAAATCTGAAGCAAATTTAACAGTCGTGACAGATATTACTCATAAGAAAAGAATCGAAAAAGAGGTTATGAAAATATATGATAATCTTGACTTTCGTGTAAATGAAAGAACTAAAGACATGTTAATCATGGTTATTGAACTCGAAAATGAAATAAAACGAAGAATTGAAGTAGAAAGCGCTCTTAGAGCATCTGAGCATAGACTAAAAAAAGTATTAGAAACAGGACCATTATTAATGTATGCTGTAGATAATTCTGGAACTATTCAACTCCTTGAAGGAAATAGCTTAAAAACAATAGGACTAAATTCTGCAGACTATTTAGGAAAAAATATTTTTGATGTCTTTCGAAAAAACAAAGAAATAACTAATTCTGTAAAAAGAGGTCTTAGCGGAAAAGATGTTCATACAATTGTTGATATAGAAAAAGTGATTTATGAGTCTTGGTATTGCCCTATGTATGATAACAATGGAAAAATAAGCGGAACTACTTGCGTGTCTTTAGATATTACTGAAAGAATTGAATCAGAAGAAAAAATAATAGATTCACTTAAAGAAAAGGAAGTCCTACTAAAAGAAATTCATCATAGAGTTAAAAACAACCTGCAAATAATTCATTCATTATTGAATTTGCAAAGTAATTGTATTGATGATGAAAACACTTTAAGCTTATTAATGAACGCTAAAAATAGAGTACGCTCAATGGTATTAATTCATGAAAAACTTTATCAATCTAAGAACTTAGCAAGCATAAAATTTAATGAATATATTAACGAATTAGCTCATGACTTAGTAAATTCTTACACAAGTAACTTAGATAATTTGAAGCTAAATCTAGAATTAGAACCAATAGAAATTGACATAGACATGGCAATTCCTTGCGGACTTATAATCAACGAACTGGTTACAAATTCTCTAAAATATGCATTTCCTATAAAAACAAATCCTAATACAATAAGCATAAAATTCTTTAAAGATGAAAAGAATAAACTAAACCTAAGCATCGCTGATAATGGAATTGGATTACCTAAAGGAATTAATGTCGAAAAGGTTAATACTCTTGGCATGCAACTTATAACAAGTTTATCAAATCAACTTAATGGAAATTATAAATTCAAAAATATAAAACCCTCTGGAACAGAGTTTAATCTTAAATTTTAAAATGAAAATATTAATTGTTAGCTTATTCTTTTTTATATCATTTAATTCTTTCTCTCAAAGCAAAGATACTACTGCAAATACAGTAAAATGGTATTCTATAGAAGAGGCAGAAAAAATGGCAAAAGAAAAACCTAAAAAAATATTTATTGACTTATATACTAATTGGTGTGGGTGGTGTAAAAAATTAGATGCTAGCACATTTATACACCCTGTAATAGTAAAATACCTAAATGAAAATTTTTATGCAGTAAAATTCAATGCTGAAACAACTGATACTATAATTTTTAATGGTACTCCATTTATAAATTTATATGTACAAGAAAATAAAAGAGCTCCTCATCAATTGCCTACTTTCTTTTCTGGTGGACGTATAGGATCATACCCTACTATGCTACTTCTTGACGAACGTTTTAATTTGGTCGTTGCAATTCCTGGTTTTCAACAACCTAAAGACTTAGAGCCAATATTGAGCTACATATCTAAAAATATATATTATTCTAAACAATGGGAAGTATACCAAAAAGAATTTGTTAGCGAAATCCCTAACGAATAAATATACCAATATTTAATACCAAAACACAATCAAACTTATTTTCTGATGAAAAAATCATTATTCTTAAGCTATGTTTATGCATCTTTAGCTATGCTTATGTGGGGATATTCTTTTATTTGGATAAAACAAACTTTTGATTATTTAAACCCTGTAGGTATAATATTTATTCGTTTAGTCATTTCTTCCTGTCTATTGTTGTCATATGTGTTCATTTTTAAAAAAGTTGAAAAAATAGAAAAAAAAGATTATAAATGGTTTTTACTATTAGCTTTTCTTGAACCTTTTGTTTATTTTTTATGTGAAAGTAATGGGGTTAAACTATTGCCATCAACTATAGCTGCAATAATTATTTCGACAATCCCAATTTTTACTCCTATTGCTGGACTGTTTCTTTTTAAAGAAAAAATTACGTTGTTAAACTATTTGGGTATAGTCCTATCTTTTGTAGGCATAACTTTAATGGTTGTTGACGACAATTTTAATCTTAAAGCTCCTATTGTTGGTTTAATTTTAATGTTTATGGCCGTTATTGCTGGAATATTATACACTATAGTTACTAAAAAAATAGCTAACAAATATTCTCCTATATTTATTACAACAATGCAAAACTTTATTGGGACAATATATTTTATTCCTGTTTTTTTTATTTTTGATTTCCAGCATACTATTAACGCTACATACTCTTTTGACCTTATACTTAACATTACTTATCTTTCTGTTTTTGGTTCTACTTTAGCATTTCTATTTTATACTATATCAATTAGGGACCTTGGTATTTCAAAATCTGCACTTCTTACTAATCTTATACCTGTTTTTACTGCTATAACTGCCTATTTTGTTCTTAAAGAAAAATTTACATGCCAAAAAATAACTGGCATGATTATCGTTCTATTTGGAATTATGATTGCAGAAGCAAAGATTATAAAATCAATAAGACAATAATATTTAATGTTTTATTAATGTAACAATTATATTAATCTATGCGTAAAAAGCAATGATTAAAAATTTACAAATGAGGCAACTTAGAATATTTAAACAAGTAACAAATAGAGAAACCGCTTCTTTTGAAAAATATTTACAAGAAATAGGGCGAGAGAGTTTAATTACATCTGAAGAAGAAGTTGAATTAGCTCAAAGAATAAAAAATGGAGATGTAAATGCTTTAGAAAAATTAACTAAAGCTAACCTACGCTTTGTTGTATCTGTTTCTAAACAATATCAAAATCAAGGATTAGGATTGCAAGATTTAATTAACGAAGGAAATCTTGGATTAATCAAAGCAGCTCAAAGATTTGACGAAACAAAAGGGTTTAAATTTATTTCTTATGCAGTATGGTGGATTAGACAATCTATTCTATTAGCATTAGCCGAACAAGCTAGATTAATTCGCCTTCCTCTAAACAAAGTTGGAATATTAAATAAAATTACTAAAACAATTATTAAATTAGAGCAAGATAAAGAAAGAGAACCTACTATTGATGAAATTTCCGAAGCTCTAGATATGTCAGCTAGTGATATTTTAGATGCTTTGAGGCATACATTCAAACACAAATCAATGGATGCTCCTGTAAACAATGAAGATGATGTATCTCTTTATGATTTATTATCTGATGATGATATGATACAACCAGATAATAATTTACTTATTAATTCTCTTAAGGACGAAATAGACAGAGTAATTTCATCTCTAACACCACGTGAAGCCGAGATCATTAAATTATATTATGGATTAGGATACAAGCATCCTTTAACCCTTGAAGAAATAGGCGAAACTTTTGGACTATCACGCGAAAGAGTTAGACAAATAAAAGAAAAAGCTATCCGACGTCTGAAAAATTCTCAAAAAAGCAGAATCTTAATAAAATATTTAGGCTAAATAATCTAAACACAATACCAATTTAAACAAACACTCAATACAAATAATTTGAGATCATTGCAAGGTGAAATTTTAGAAAATAATTACTTAAATTGTTAACAAACAGTTATTTGTATTAAATGATTTTGTGTATTTATAGCATGAGAACTGAAATAACAGCACAAATAACGAGACCGTTGTAATAATCACGATTCAATAATTTTGTTATTAAATCTCACTATTTTTTTAGATTTTGTTAATGATTTGTCAAAATTTAGTCA
>Ga0154518_1210_pt1 | contig 22433 bp, 12 predicted proteins | sample RifGroE2_FD_105661 | JGI IMG/M metagenome (GOLD analysis project Ga0154518, IMG submission 105661) | Bacteroidetes bacterium GWE2_29_8 | reverse complement strand
TATCTTTTTTTCTACAAAAATACAAATATAATTAATGCCAAAATGTAAAAATATATAAAAAATTATCAACAAATTGATAGCGGTTTAGTATTACCAACCAAACCAATTGATATTAAATATTCTATTTCAAAAAAACACCTATTGTAATACTCTAAAATGTTTCAAATAGGTCTCATTTAAAAATCCTTAAAGGTTTGTTTATCTGAAATTATTAGTAAATACTACTTTGTTAGATTGATTATAAAAATTAGAATTTACTAACAATTTAGAACAAGTAAATTGATATTTAAAAATTTCTAATTGATAATTTGAAATAATTTACTTGCACTTATTCAATGAAAATTATTAACAATCAATGTGTTTTGTGTTTTTAAGCAAGCCTAACTATCATTCTCTTTTTTTAGCATATTTTTTGTTATACTCTCAACTATTTTAAACCTAGGAAATAATTCCATTGCTATAACTTTCAAAAAAGAATAAAAAGGTACCGCAACAATTAACCCTAAAATCCCTCCTATTGTCCCTCCAATTAATATAATAATAAATATTTCCAAAGGATGAGATTTAACACTATTCGAATATATCAATGGCTGAAGAATTAAATTATCTATTAATTGGATAGCCATTATGCTAATTGAAACCTTTAGTAACAAAGGAAGCAATTCATAATAAAACTCTAAATTCAAATTAGATGTGATAGTCAATAATAATGCAAATAACATCCCTATCAATGGACCTATATAAGGAATAACATTTAACAACCCTGCAAACAAACCTATCATAGGAGCATTTTCAACACCCCATACATACATCATAATAGTAACCAAAATACCCACCAAAAAAGTCTCTATAATTAAACCTATAAAATAACCCGATAATATTTTCTTTGAATTAGAAACTATAATTGAAGCATTCGCTAAATATCTATCTGGAACAATTGCAATAACAAGCTTCCTTAACAAATAAGTATCTTTTAATAAAAAAAATGTTATAAAATTAATAGAAAATAAAGCAATAAATATATTTCCAAGCCAACTTGTTAGTTTAGTAAAAACAATAGTAATATTTCCAATATCAATAAGACTAGTTATTTTGCTCAATATATAATCATTATTAGATTGACCTGCTACAGGAGAAAACTTAAAATCTCCTAACAATCTATTAAGATCATTTGTTGGTTCACCAAAACATTGAAGTAATTGCATTCTATTAATACTGGAAATATTCTCGGCCTCTTTTATTATTAAAGGTATTATTAATAACAATATTGAAGCAAAGAAACTAAAAATTATTATCAAAGTAATCAATGCAGATAAAGAAATAGGAATATGTCTTTTAAAAACTTTCCTTGATGAAATAAAGCGCACTAATGGTCGTCCTATTATAGAAAATATAATAGAAATTGACAAATAAATAATTACAGTTTTAATAAAATAAAGAGGTATCAACAAAATAAACGACAATATAACTATAAGCAGCCTGTTTACTATTTTATCCATAAAATTTTAATTAATTTTTAAAATATTATAATTTGAATCTCTCTCCACTGCAACAAACCCTTCCCTCTTAATATAATTTATAAGCTCTATCTCCGTTAATCCTTGCCTATCACTTACACCTGCCATCTCATATATTTTTGTAGTATTATCTATCGTACCGTCAATATCGTCAACACCAAAATACAAACTATTCATCGTCATATCTATTCCAATCATCGGCCAATAAGCTTTCACATGAGAAAAATTATCTAAATAAATCCTTGATACCGCATAATTCTTCAAATCCTCTATATTAGTAGCTTCTACAATACTATTCAATGCATTATTCTTATTTTTAAACTTTAAAGGAATAAATGATTTAAACCCATTTGTCTCATCCTGCAATAACCTTAATTTTTCTAAATGACCCACCCTATTTGCATAACTTTCTAAATGACCATATAACATAGTAGCATTTGAATACAAACCATTAAGATGAACCGCTCTATGAATATCTAACCATTCCTTAGCATTTGCCTTATCCCCGCATATTACCTCCCTAATAGATTCATCAAATATTTCTGCCCCACCACCTGGAATAGAATTTAAACCCGCATTTTTCAATTGCTTTATGCAAGTATCAAAATTCACATTATGGATATCTGCCAAATATTTAATCTCCACAGCACTCAATGCCTTTATATGCAAATCTGGCATCTCTTGCTTTATTTTTGCAAACAAATTACAATAAAAGTTCAAATCAAACAAACGATAAACACCACCTGTTATATGAACCTCCGTAATACCACTATTTTTATACTTCAAAACATTAGCTAGTATTTTTTCCTCACTCAATATCCAACTTTTTCCTGATATCCTTGCCGAATAAGAACAAAATTTACAATTATAAACACAATTATTTGTTGGCTCTACATGAATATTCTTATTGTAATAAACATTCCTCCCATTCAACCTTTCTTTTACAATATTAGCTAAATAACCCAATAAAAACAAATTATCATATTCATATAAATAAAGAGCATCTTCATTTGAAACTCTCTGTCTGTTTATTATTTTTTCATAAACATTTTTAATCCTTGATTCATTATTTATATTTATAATATCGTCCAATTTTTATATTATTTTAACACAATAAATTTTTTAACGTAATTAACAGAAGCATTATAAATTCTCAAGAAATAAACACCATTAGAAATATTATTACCCATATTAATTTTATTTTGCGAAAGAATACCTTTCGATTGTACAACAGAATTGGTATTAATAATTTCATAATAAAAAACATGGTTTTGAAAAGCAAAATTAACGTTAATAACATCCTTTACTGGATTAGGTGAAATATTAAAACTTTTCTCAAATAATTTATCGTCAATTCCAACATAACCTGTCGATGTCTTTATCCCTTTTCTAAACATATCAATACGCTTACGCAACCATTCAACCTGACCCTTTGTAAATATATTTTGGCAATAACTATCCGTATAATCCATATAGTTCATAAACATATCACTATTCGAAGAACAACTTGCAGAAGGATATTCTGGGCATCCATAATTCTCTGTTCTTTGTATTGGAGTATCATCTATATAATCATCATATATTGAAGAACAACCAGTATAATCACCCCAAATATGATACAAACCAACCCAATGACCAACTTCATGAGTTACAACCCTTGCATGATTAGCTGCAGAACCCACACTTCCAAACATATCAGATTTTATAACTATGCCTTGAATATAACCTGAATTATAATATGTCATTTCAGGAAGAGTAGCATATCCTGCAACATAACTATCTTCAAGATTACAAACCCATATATTCAGGTATTTCTTTGTATCCCATGGATCTTTACCTCCTTCTGATGAATACTTAACATTATCTTCCAAAGTCCAATAAGTAACATCCGTTGCAGTGCGAGTAATCCCTGTTGTTATATTACCTGAAGGATCTCTATTCGCTAAAACAAATCTTAAGTTTGCGGACCCTGCTAGACTTTTAAATTCATCAGGCACATTAACTCTATCATCATTAAGCAGATTAAAATCCTTATTTAATGTCTCTATTGCTGAATAAATCTGATTATCCTTAATATTTTGATATAATTTTGTAAGAGTTGAAGTACTATCATAAACAACATGCACCACAACAGGAATTATTAGTTCGGCATATTCCTCTGTATTCTTCAAACTCTTTTCTCTTATTGTATTCCTCTGCTCTATATTAATACTATCAATAGTTCTTTTTAATTCTGGATTTTGAGCATAGATTTTTTCTGTATATTTAGTTGTTCCACAATGATAATTATTTTGGCTGTATAAACAATATGCGCTCAGACTTATAATAAAAAAAATCAAAAATATATTTTTAAATATACTCATATAATGGACTTAGTAAGTTAATAGCTTGTTTTCAATTAATATACAAATATACATCATTTTTTTTATTATTATTGAATTCTATTTTTTTTAACAAAACAACAAATATATAATATGGAAAAATCCTATCAAAAAAATTACTGATTATTATCTATTCTGTACACAGTTTCAAATAATTAATTATCAATTATCAACTATTTTAATCTAATAAAAAATATTTCAAAAAAAATGAAAAAAATGTTGCTTTATATTTATTTATTGTTTATTTTTGTTAAATTTTTGTTGCCAATTTTAATATTATACATTATGAAAAAACTATTTATTATTACGCTTTTATTATTGTCATTTTCATTATTTAATAATAATGTCAAAGCACAATTAATAGTTGAGACAAATATTACGGCTGAAGATCTTATTAAAAATTATCTGCTTGGAGAAGGAGTTACCGTGAGTAATATTCAAGTTACAGGAAACCCCACCGCAATTGGAGCATTTGACGGTACAAATACCCATATTAACATCAAAAAAGGGATGCTAATAAGTACTGGTTATGCAACTAATGCTATAGGTCCAAATAATGACCCTTCATCAAGTCAAGATTTCCAAATGGCAGGCGATCCTCTCCTTGATAATCTTATATACCCTTTATCTACAGCAGATGCGATGCGTATAGAATTCGATTTTGTAGCAACATCAGATTCCGTATCATTTAGATATGCATTTGGCTCTGAAGAATACCCAGACTATGTTGGAATGGGATTTTCTGATGCTTTTGGTTTTTTCATTTCAGGACCAAATCCTTTTGGAGGTACATACACAAACAAAAATTTAGCACTTGTGCCAGGAACTTCTCTTCCTGTTACAATTGATAATATAAATTCTACAACAAATAGTCAATATTATGTGCCTAATGATACTGGAGTATCTCCTCAAGCTATACAATATAATGGATATACAAGAGTGCTTACAGCTGCATCAGCTATTGTCCCTTGTCAAAAATACCATATTATTCTTGTTATAGGTGATGCTGGTGATGGCTCTTATGACTCAGGAGTTTTTCTAGAAGCTGGAAGTTTTTCGAGTAGTGATATAAAAATAAATGTTAATTCTGCACATATAAATGGTGCTGTAGAAGGTTGTTCAAACGCTAATTTAACATTTAAACTTAGTAAACCTGCAAGTTCTAATTATAAAATTGATTTTGCAATTTCAGGGACAGCAAAGAATGGAGTGGATTACGCTACAATTGGTTCTTCTGTAACCATTCCTGCAGGAAAAGATTCGGCAACTATTTCTATAAACCCTCTAACAGATGCCTTAACGGAAGGAACAGAAAATGTTATTATTAAATTTCTACTCTCTTCTTGTTCTGGAGATTCTCAAACAGTTACAATACCTATTCAAGACTACATTGCTATGAATTTAGCTAAAACAGATACAACTATAAAATCTGGGGACTCTTTTAATATGAAAGTAAGCGTTACTGGAGGAACTACTCCATACACATACTCATGGAGCACAAACCAAGTTACTTCTGTTCCTTATATTAATGTGAAACCTACAGTTACAACAACATACCATGTTACAGTGAAAGACTTTTGTGCTAAAACAGTTACAGCTTCAATAATAGTTACAGTATCTTCTGCTTGCTCTGCTAATGCAGGAGGAGATAAAACTATTTGTTCTGGCAATACAGCAACACTTGATGGAAGTGGAGGAGGAACTTATACTTGGACACCTACAACTTCTATTGTTAGTGGCGCAAGCACTTCAAAACCTATTGTAAATCCTTCCGTTACTACAACTTATACTTTATTAATAAATAATGTGGGGTGTACAGCAACTGATAATGTAGTGGTGTTGGTTATGCTATCGCCAACAGCAAATGCTGGATCTGATAAAACAATTGCAGCAAACAGTTCAACAACACTTACAGCTACTGGAGGTGGAACTTATTCTTGGAATAATGCAGTAACTGGAGCAACAATTACTGTTTCTCCAACACAAACAACTACATATTGCGTTACTGTCACTAATAACGGTTGTACAGCTTCTGATTGTGTAACTGTTACAGTAGTTACTGCATCTGTTAACGCAGGAATAGATAAAACAATTTGTAAAGGAGCTTCTACAACATTAACAGCTACTGGAGCTGATACTTATTCTTGGAGTAATAATGCAGGAACAACAGCAACAGTTACTGTTAACCCAGATGTAACTACAACATATATTGTTACTGGAACAAAATCGGGGATAACAGCAACGGATAACGTTATTGTTACTGTAAATAACTTACCTACAGTTAGTGCTGGCGTTGACAAAAGTATTTGTAAAGGAAATTCAACTACAATAACAGCAACAGCAACAAACTATGATTCATTAGCATGGAGTAATGGTTATACAACTACATCCATAACTGTTTATCCTACAATTACTACTACATATAAAATTACGGCATCTAATAAATGTGGAAACGTTACTGATGATGTTATCGTTAATGTTAACAATCCTCCTCTTGCTAATGCTGGAGCTGATAAAACAATATATAAAGGAGCTTCAACAACTATTACTGCTACAGGCGGAACTTCTTACTATTGGAATAATGGAGCAGGTTCTACTGCAACTGTAACAGTTAGTCCAAGCATAACAACCACGTACGTGGTTACCGTTACTTCTTCTGCAGGTTGTACTGCTAGTGATGCAGTTGTAGTTTTTGTTCAAACATTTAACGTTAATGCAGGTGAAGATCAAACAATATGTAAAGGAAGTTCAACTCTACTAACAGCTACTGGAGCGGATACTTATTCTTGGAGTACAAAAGAAACAACTGCCAATATTACAGTAAGCCCAACGGTTACTACAACTTATCGTGTTACAGGAACAAAAAGTGGAGCTACATCAAGCGATGCAGTTGTTATTGTAATAAATAATTCTCCTATTGCAAACTTTACAGTAAGTACTGAATGTTTGGGTTCTGCTACAATATTTACAAATACTTCAACCAAAACTTCTAGTTTTGGAATAAAAACATATCATTATCTTTTTGGAGATGCAAGTCAAAGCTACTATCTCGAATCACCTACACATACATATGCTGCTCCATTTACATATTATGCAACATTAATTATTACAGATAGTATTGGGTGCAAAGATTCTATAACAAAACCTGTTATTGTCAACGCAATTCCCCCAGCAAACGCTGGTGCCGATAAAACTATTCTTAGCGGAGCATCAACAACTCTTACAGCAACTGGAGGAAATTCTTACTATTGGAATAATGGAGCAGGTTCTACTGCAACTGTAACAGTTAGTCCTACTACAACAACAACATACAAAGTTACAGTGACTTCCAATGGCTGTACATCTACAGATGAAGTCGTTATTACCGTACAAACTTTAACTGTTAATGCAGGTATTGATAAAGCTATTTGTATAGGAAACTCTGCAACTCTTACAGCAACTGGGGCTGATACTTATTATTGGAACACAAATGCAACAACAGCTACAATTACTGTTAAACCAACAATTTCTACAACTTATAAAGTTACTGGTACTAAAAATGGATTCACCGCAAGTGATGAAGTAATAGTTACTGTAAACTCACTACCTATTGTAGAACTTGGAGAGAATCAGTCAATATGTAATGGTGACGTTTACTCTATTAAAGCAAATGGAAGTTATAACTTTGTTTGGAATAATGGACAAACAGGCTCTACTCTTTCGGTAAAACCTTCTATAAACACTACTTATTCTGTAATTGCTACTGATGTAAATGGGTGTACAGCAAGTGACAATATTGTTATAATAGTTAAAGTTAAACCTATAGTTAATGCTGGATCTGACATAACTATTTACAAAGGAGCATCCACAGAACTTATTTCTACAGTTACAAATATCCAGGATTTAACAAATGCTTTATACTCTTGGTCAAATGGAACCTCAGCAAAAAATATAAATGTTAACCCATTAACTACTACTACTTATATTAACACAGTAACTGTTGATGGTTGTTCTGGTTCTGATAATGTTATTGTTACTGTTAAAGATCTTGCCATTACTGCAGGAGAAAATAAAGAAATTTGCTATGGAAATCAAACATTACTAACAGCATCTGGAGCTGATTACTATACTTGGTCAACATTAAGTAATTCTGCAAGCATACAAGTAGCCCCTTTAACTACTACTACATATACTGTAACAGGAACTAAAGAAGGCGCAACAGCATCAACATCTGTTGTAGTTATTGTTAATCCTATTCCTCAACCAAACTTAATCAGTGACACTACAATAACTATTGGTGATAGTATTACTATTACAGCAAGTAATGGAGCTATGTATTATTGGAATACAGGACAAACTACTGCCTCCATATTAGTAAAACCTACTATTAATACTAATTATCAAGTAACAGTAACTGATTCTAAAGGTTGTATTGGTGTTGGAAATGTAAATGTAAATGTAAAAACACTATTCTCTGTAAGTAAAGTTATTGCTTCAAGAGTTACATGCGGAACAAGCCAAGATGGATATGCTCAAGTATTTATAACTGGAGGAGATGCCCCTTTCACTTATCTATGGTCAAACGGTCAAACAACCGAGAAAGCTACAGGATTGGATAAAGGAACTTACACTATAAGTGTTACTGATAGCAAAGGCTACGTTGCCATAGGTAATGCGATAATAACAGGACCAGGATTTGTCCCAGAACCTGTTGTTAACACTATAAACATTACAAATAATGCAGTAACTCTTAAATGGACAATAGTGCAAAACGTTGCTACATATATGGTACGATATAGAGAAATTGGAGCAATAAGTGTATGGAAATATTTCAATGCTAATTCTGTTACTGATAGCTATCTTGTAACAGGTCTTAAGGAAGACACTAAATATGAATGGCAAATAAGGGCTATTGTTGACAATGCAAATTATTCTTGCTTCACAGAATTATTACCTTTCCAAACATTAACTCAAAGTGTTTGCTCTACTCCTGAAAATCTTTATACCAATCTTATTTCTACTTCCAGAACAAAAATAAATTGGGACACAGACACCAATGCCGTTAAATATATTATTCGTTACCAAGTTAAGGGGTCTAATAACTGGAAGTTTGTTTATGTTGACGGAAATGTTAATACATTCATTCTTTCAAGCTTAACACAAGGAACCACTTATGAATGGAGTATTCGTAAGTTTTGTGAATATGGAAGTTATTCCGATTTTGCTACTCCATATATAGAATTTACAACACTATCTAATTGCACAAACCCTATAAATTTAGCAGAAACAAATATAACTTCATCAAGTACATTACTTAACTGGGATGCTGTTAATGGTGCTGTATATTACATGGTAAGATGGAAAGAACAAGGAACAAATGACTGGAGTTATGCAAAACCAAGTAAGAATATGTTACAAGTAGGTTGTTCTATATGTAATGAGGCTGACATGTTAAAACCTAATACAACTTATGACTGGCAAGTAAGAGCATTCTGTAGTACAGATGGAAGCACTTATTCAAACCTATTTGTAGCAGATACATTTACCACAAAAACATTAAGAGTGGCTATTTCTGGAAACGGTACTATATGTCTTGGCGAATCAACTACATTGATTCAATCTTCTAAAGGCAAATACTTATGGAACACTGGAGATACTACCGCAGCTATAAATGTAGCCCCAGTAATTAATACTACATACACAATGACCGTTACTTATCTTGGAGTCTCTCAAACAGATTCTAAAGCAGTTACAGTTAATTCTGGTGTACTTATTAATGCAGGAGCAGATGTTACAATTTGCGAAGGAGATTCTGCAAAATTAATTGTAAATGGAGCAGAACATTACGAATGGAGTATAGGATCTTTAAAAGATAATATCACAGTTATGCCTCTAAAAACATTTACTTATATTGTTACAGCAATAGATGGAGGTTGTACAGGAACTGATGATGTAATTGTTTTTGTTAACCAAAGACCTTTAGTTAATGCAGGAGCAGACCAATATGTATGCGAAGGAACAAATGTACAACTTAATGCTACTGGAGGAAATACTTACTTGTGGAGTAATGGACAAACAAACCCAATAATAAATGTAAATCCTATAGAAATTACATCATACACTGTTACTGCTGATAATGGAAATTGCACAGCTTCAGATATGGTTGTTGTTGTAGTTAGTCAACTTAGTGCTACAGCAAGTAATGACATTACTTTATGTGTTGGTGAAGCAGCAACAATATCTGCTACAGGTGGTATAAACTACGAATGGTCAAATGGTCAAATGGTACAAAACATTAATATAATGCCAATTATTAGTACTCAGTATATTGTTACAATAAGAAACACAACTGGTTGTTCTAAAATAGACACTGTTAATGTAACGGTTAATAATAACCTTTCTGTTAATGCAGGCATAGATGTAACTGTTTGTAAAGGGCAAAAAGTTACTCTTTCGGCTAATGCCAATAACCCTACATTTTTCCGTTGGAATACTGGTTCTCTAAAACAAACTATTACTGTAGCCCCAGCACAAACAACGACATATACAGTTACCATTAAATCTGGAGATTGCTCAGGAACAGACAACGTTATCGTAAACATTGTAAATTGTAAAAATTTAGAGGAAGATGAAGAAAAATCATCCATTGACAACTCTCCATTATCAATTAATGTTTTTCCAAATCCTTCTTACGATGGGAAAGTTTATATAGAAACTATTGGATTAGAATCTAATGTTAAACTTAAAGTGATGTCATATACAGGAGCAACTTTATTAGAACAAGAGATTAATAAAAATGATAACAAACATTCTTTAGATCTTTCTAATCTTAGCAATGGAATATTCTTTATTAAAATAGAAACTCTAAACGATGTTAAGTCTTTCAAAATTATACTTGAAAGATAACCAATAAACTCTTTTAGATAATTGATATAAAACGAGGGGATTTTATCCTCTCGTTTTTCTACAATATTCATGAAAAAAATAGACGTAATTAAAAACTAAATGTTTTACTATTTTTTTTAAGATGATAATAAGAACAAAAATATTCTAATTACTTTGCAATTACTCTTCTCTATAAAAAAGCTGGCGAGATTATTCCTGCCAGCTTTTTTATAGAATATACGCATCTCAGATTAATTAAGGGGCCATTCAAAAAACAATTTTATTTATGTTAGCTTTTCTAATGACGTTTTGAGAATAATATTATTATTGAAAAAAATATTACTTTTGTTTATAATTTTCAAACTATTTAATGAGAAAGAATAATAATATAAATCAAAAAACAAAGCCATTAAAAAGAACTAATAATAACCAAAATATTAGTTCTAAAAAAGGAGATAATTGGATTTATATTTTTGTTATAATTAGTATTTGTTTAACATTTTTTGTTTATTCTAATTCATTTAAAGGAGAGTTTACAAATTGGGATGACAATAGCTATGTTACTGAAAATGCAAATATGAGGGTCCTTGATGCAAAGAGGGTGTTTGATATATTTACTAAATATGAAATGAGCAATTATCATCCGTTTGTAATGCTCACATATAATGTTTTGTATGATTTATATAAAGATAATCCTTACCCTTATCATTTGTTTAATTTACTTTTCCATTTGCTGAACACTTTATTGGTTTTTGTTTTTATCTATTTTATAACTGATAAAAGGAAATACGCAGCTTTCATTGGGTCTTTGCTTTTTGGTATCCATCCTTTGCATGTGGAGTCTGTTGCTTGGATTTCTGGAACGAAGGATGTGCTGTATGCTTTTTTCTATTTCTCTGGATTGATAACATATCTTTACTATAAACAGGGAAAAGGGAATAAATACATTTATTTTACATTTATCTTGTTTGTATTTTCTTGTATGTCTAAAGCAATGGCGGTAACATTTCCTGTAATTATGATATTGATTGATTTATATAAAGACAAGCATTTTAAAATAAAATCATTATTAAATAAAATTCCTTTTCTATTGGCTTCTTTGCTATTTGGTATTGTTGCAATATTTGCTCAAAAATCAGGCGAGGCAATGGGAAAAATAACTACAGAGAATTTTTTCCAAAATATATTAATTGCGGCTCATGGGGTTTGGTTTTATATTTATAAAATGCTTTCGCCTTTTAGCCTTTCTGCATTTTACCCATATCCAAATATTGCAAATACAGGTATGCCTCTGAAATTTTGGCTTTCTCCTGTTATTGTGCTAATTATTATTGCTATTGTTATCTATCTTTACAAAAAGAAGAATACAATTGTAGCTTTTGGTTTCCTTTTTTATGTAATTAACATTGCTCAGGTGTCGCAAATACTTCCTGTTGGTTCGGCTATTGCAGCTGATAGATATTTCTACATATCATCATTTGGCTTGTTCTTTATCATTGCCTTATACATGGATAAATATTTCAAAGAACATAAGGGAATAATTATTTCTATTACGGCTGTTATTGTGTTATATTTTAGTATAATAGCAAAGGAAAGAGTTGCTATATGGCAAACTAGCTTATTATTATGGGAAAATGTATTGGAAAAATATCCAGACTATCCTGGTGCGGCAGTGGCATATAATAATTGTGGAATGGCTTATAGGCGCATGGAGCAATATGACAAAGCTTTTGCCAATTTAGAAATAGCTTTAAAGCTTGATCCTACTTATGGACTGGCTCATAAAAATATTGGAGGATTATATGGGAAGCTTGGAGATTATGATAAATCTGAAAAACACTTGCTTAAAGCTGTAAAATATACTCCTAAAGATGCGGGGGCTTATAATAACTTAGGCAATGTTTATGCTATAAAGGGAAATTATGACGCAGCCGTAAAGAACTTTTTAAAAGCATTAGAGCTGAACCCCAGAGATGAAGGTTCCATTAATAATTTAGGCAATTTATATGCTCAAAAAAAGGATTATGATGAGGCAATAAAGTATTATTTAATGTCTATAAATTTGAATAAAGATTACGCAGAGGCTTACTTAAACCTTGCTGCTTTATATCTTGAAAAATCAGACATGGCTAATGCTAAGAAATATTTAATTATAGCTTCACAAAAAGGAAATCAGAAAGCATCCCAATTGTTGAATAAAATTAATAATGCTCCAGCTCAAAATTAAGGATGAAGCTATTTAACTATAAAAGATTTTAGCTTTTTTAAAGGAATAATTGAAAAAAAGATTTATGTTTGTTGATTGAAAATATTCTAAAAAAGAGTGGATAAAGAAAAAATATTAGAGGTAAATAATCTTAATATAGATTACATTTTTGAAAACAAACCAATTAATTTAATTAAAGATTTTGGTTTTACCTTGCATAAGGGGGAAGTAATAGGTGTTGTTGGAGAGTCGGGTTCTGGGAAAACTTTATCATCAATGGCATTGCTAAAATTAATTTCTCCTAAATTGAAATATAGATCAGGGAATGCTTATTTTCATAATGATAGTGATGAAAAAATTGATCTGCTAAAGTTAAATGATAGAGAATTAGAAAAGTATAGAGGCAAAGATTTCGGCGTTATTTTCCAAGAGCCGATGACTTCATTAAACCCCGCTTTTATATGTGGCAGTCAAATAACAGAAAGAATAACAAGACACCTTAAATATAATAAAAAAGAGGCAAAGGATTACACTCTAAGCTTATTAGAAGATGTGAAAATACAAAATCCTTCAAAGGTTTTTAATTCTTACCCTCATCAAATTTCAGGTGGACAGCAGCAAAGAATAATGATTGCCATGGCAATTTCTTGTAATCCTAAAATATTAATTGCTGATGAACCAACTACAGCCTTAGATGTTACTGTGCAAAGAAGTATTATTGAATTAATTCAAACTATTATTAGCAAAAATAATTTGTCTGTAATATTTATTTCGCACGACTTAAGCATAATTTCCGAATTAGTAAGCGATGTAATTGTTATGTATAAAGGAGCAATAGTTGAGAAAAATAGCATTAACAAAATATTTTACTATCCCCAAAACCCATACACTAAAGCTCTAATTGCTTGTCGTCCAAATAACAATAATCAAAACGAGTATCTTAATACTATTGATGACTTTTTCTATACCGACAAAGAAGGAAATATCATTCAAAAAGAAATTACAAAGAAAACAGCATTTATTCAAAAACATAATGTCTCTGACAAGCCTTTAATAGATATTAAAAATCTAAATGTTAGTTATAAAATTAACAGCAGTTTTTTCTCTAAAGAGAAAAAGTACTTCCAAGTTTTAAATAATCTAAACTTCTCTATATTTAAAGGTGAAACTCTTGGTATTGTGGGGGAATCTGGTTGTGGTAAATCAACATTAGCTAAAACAATCGTAAAATTAGTAATGCCTACCAGTGGCTCTATTCATTTTGATGATAAAAACATTACTGATTTGAGTAATAGAGAATTTAGACAATATCGAAGTAAAATACAAATAATATTCCAAGATCCTTATTCGTCTTTAAATCCATACCTGAAAATAGGCACAGCTTTAAAAGAAGTTATTGATGTATATACAGATGAACGTTCTAACATTAAAAAGAAAAATAAAGTAATTGAAATGTTGGAAACAGTAGGGTTAAAGGAAATGCATTATGATAGATATTCTCACGAGTTTTCAGGAGGGCAAAGACAGCGTATATGCATTGCTAGAGCATTACTTTTGAATCCAGAGTTTCTTATTTTGGATGAATCTGTTTCTGCTCTTGATGTGTCTGTTCAAGCACAAGTATTAAATTTATTAAACAACTTAAAGCAGGATTTCAATCTAACTTACGCTTTTATTTCTCATGACATGTCTGTCATTAAGTACATGTCGGATAGAGTTATAGTTATGAATAAAGGGATAATTGAAGAGATAGGAAATGTGAAGCAGGTTTATGAAAATCCAATTGCAGAATATACTAAAATGCTTATAAATGCTGCTAATTTCAAAATAAAGGAACACTGATTAATTGTTACGGTGATATAGTGGCTAACAAGAGCAATTATTAGCAAATTAATGTTTACCTATTAGCTTTTGAATGGGTCGGTTTAAATTTGCTTTTCCTTTATCCATTTATGTAGAAGAATTAGAAGCCATATTCTGTTATATAAAAACACTTTTCCTGCTTGGTACTCTTTTATAAGTTTGGATACGTAATTGAAATTTACAATGCCTGCTTCCTCTATGGTTTTTTTGTTTAAATTCTCATCAATAAGAAATCTTAATTTATTATTTAACCAATATTTCAAAGGAATGGAAAAACCCCATTTAGGTCTGTCAAATAGCTCTTTAGGCAAGTAATCATACAAAATTTCTTTTAAAATATACTTTGCATTATTCCCTTGTAGTTTCAATTTAGGGTCTATATTAATGGCATATTCAACAACTCTATAGTCAAGTAGTGGCACTCGTCCTTCTAATGAATTAAACATGGTTGCTCGGTCATATTTTACTAATAAATCATTTGGTAAATAGTTTTGCAAGTCAAAGAATGATTGCTTTTCTAGTAAACTTAAATGTTTATCTGTAATTATCTCATTATCATTTTGCCCTAATATGTATTTATTTAATTCTTTTTTAAAGTCATCTGATAGTAAAAGTTGCAATTCATCCAATGAAAAATAATATTGCTCTTGAGAGAATATATGTTGATTTAAAGTTTGTTTAGAATAATAGTTTAATAGTTTTGCAACCCTCTGATATCTACTGCCAAAGTTGCTTAATATACTTGATAAATAAGGAGATGCAAACCTTAATAAGTTATTATCTAATCGTTTTGCCCAGATGTAAGAACCGTAACCATAAAATAGTTCATCTCCTCCTTCTCCAGAGAGTATTGTCGTTACATTTTGTCTGGCTAATTTAGAAATTATAAGCGAGGGTAGGGAGGATGAATCGGGAAAAGGTTCGTCGTAAATGTCGTTCAACTTATCAATATATTCTAGCAAACTATTTTCAGATATAATATATTCATAATGTTCTGTATTAAGATGTTTTGCTATCTTTTTGGCAAAATGAGCTTCGTTATATTCACTCTCTTGAAAGCCTATTGTAAATGTTTTTAGTTTAGTGTTTGAGTATTTTGAGGCAACTGCTGTAATAAGGCTTGAGTCAATGCCTCCACTTAAAAAAGTGCCAAGAGGCACATCCGCAATGAGCCTATACTTTACCGATGATTCAATTAGATTTTTTAATTCTTCTTTTGTAGTGTTAAAGTTTGAATGGTAATTTTTATTAAGCTTTTCGTTAATATTCCAGTAACTTGTGGTGCTTAATTCGGATTTATTTATTATTGCAAAATGTCCTGGTAATAATTTGTTAATATTATTGTAAAAAGTACTCTCTGATGGAGCAAATCCCATAAATAAGTAAGATGGGATGGAGTTTTTATTTAAAGATACTTGTTGCTTTATTAAGTTAATTTGTAGTAATGATTTTATTTCTGAAGCAAATGCAAAAATATTTGAGTCATTGTAAAAATATATTGGCTTGATGCCTATTCTATCTCTAAATAGATATAAATCTTGCTTAATTTTATCGTAAATGGCAATAGCAAACATACCGTTAAGTCGATTGACAAAATTAACACCTTCTTTAATAAATGCTTCAATAATTACTTCTGTATCTGACGTTGTTGAGGTTGTAATATTTAAATCTTTTTTTATATCCTCAAAATTAAAGACTTCTCCATTATAAACAATAACGTAATTGTCACATTTAGAATGCATAGGTTGGTTGGCGGAATTGCTTAGATCTATTATGCTCAATCGTTTATGCCCTAAGGCAATAGGAGATTCAATATAATAACCCTCCGCATCAGGTCCTCGATGTGTTAGCACTTTATTCATAAGCTTTATTTCTTCACTTATTGAAGTTCCATTCTTATAATATATTCCTGAAATGCCGCACATAAAATATCTGTTTATTAAAAAATAGCAAAAATAACTGATATTTGATATTTTACAAACAATAGAGTCTTATTTATTAATAGCAGACATCATTTGTAAATATGATTCTCTCGCTTTTACATGATCTACAATAGGTTTTATGTATTTAGTTTCATTAAAACCTTTTATCCATTTGTTTATATACTCAAAATCTAAATCGTACTTTTTTTGTTGTGCAATTGGATTAAATATTCGAAAATAAGGAACCGCATCACATCCTGTTCCTGCACTCCATTGCCAACCTCCATTATTAGACGCAAGGTCAAAATCTAATAGTTTCTCTGCAAAATAGGCTTCTCCCCATTTCCAATCAATAAGAAGATGCTTTGTCAAAAAACTTGCAGTAAGCATACGCACACGATTATGCATAAACCCACTTTCATTTAACTGCTTCATCCCTGCATCAATTATAGGATATCCTGTTTCCCCATTACACCATTTAGCAAAATATTCTTGATTATTTTCCCATACTATACCGTCATATTTCTTCTTAAATGCTTTATTTTCAACTTCTGGAAAATGATACAATATACTTGCATAGAAATCTCTCCATATTAATTCATTCAGCCATTTATTACTCAATTTACTCCCTATATCCACACATTCCCTGATACTAATACTTCCATACCTTAAATGTATAGATAAATGGCTTGTCGCATCTAAGTAGGGATAGTCTCTGTTATTTGTATAATTTATGATATTGTGCTCGTTTATTTTATTATCGGGAAAGTTATAGTTATTTGTTTTAAACCCTAGTTCACTTAATGAAGGAAATGTTAATTGTATTGGCATTAATGAATGCAAATAATTTTCAGATTGAAAGTAGTTGATTCCTTTGTTTTCTTTTGCATTTAACCACTTTTTTGAATAGGGAGTAAATAATGTGTAAGGTTTTGATTGGTTACTATAAACTTCTGTAGGGTCAAAAAATAAATGATCATTAAATCTCTCAAAAGAGATATTGATGTTGGAAAGATAATGTTCTATTTGGTTATCTCTTTTTATGCTATATGGCTCGTATTCTTTATTTGCATAGATTTTTGAGATATTATATTCTTTTGTTAATTGTTCTATTATTTCTAAAGGTTTCCCTTTTTTGATTAACAAATTTGAATTAAAAGGTTTTATTTGCTCACTTATTTCTTCTAATAATTTATAGATAAATGTTATTCTTGGGTCATCTTCTTTTAAATCATTGATAATATTTTCATCAAAAATAAATAGTAAAATTACATCCCTATTTCTTTTTAATGCATTATATAACCCTATATTATCTTTTAATCGTAAGTCTCTACGAAACCAAAAAATACTTATTTCATCTATTAATTTATTTTTCACAAAATCATGTTGTTAATAAACACAAATATACTTTATTTTTATTAACAAATCAAAACCTTGTTATTTTCATTTTATAACTATTATTGTATGGAAACATAAATGGAGAAATAATCAATTCAAACTTTTAATAAGCTATAAATTTAAAAATATTAATGTAATTGAACAAATCCAAAGTACGCATTTTATCTTATTGTGTAATTACGGATAAATTTAAAAACTTAGAGTATATTTGTTCAAGAAAGAGTCATGAAGAATTATTTATTTTTAAAATAGAAATTAATTAAAAAACATGAAAAAAGTATTAATAATTATAATGTTATTAATTTCGTTAAATTCAGTATTTGCTCAAGATTATATTCGAGTAAATGCAAATGTTGACAATGTTAAAACAAAAAAACATGTTGGAATAATTGCTGTTGGATTTGGTTTTCCTTATTGGATAAATAAACCTGATGATTATTTTATAGTAGGAACTTATAAAGTTAAATTAAATATCATAAATGGTTATCAGTTTAATCCTTATACTTATTTAGGATTAGGTGTCGGATTTAATTTAATGACTAAATTTGATTATTATTTATTTTATCCTCAAAACGATGTTCCTGTTGTTCCTCTTTTTAGCTATTTTAAAGCAAATTTTACTAATAAAGATATTTCGCCTTACTTTTCATTAGGTTTAGGATATGCATTTTGTTTGATAAAGGATTATAAAATTAGTTATAATTATTTTTCTGGAAACTACAAATATAAAGGAGGATTACTGTTTAGCCCTACGCTGGGTGTAAATTATAGATTACCATCAAAAAAAATAATACATTTTGGTGTAAATTATGAAAGTCAATGGATGAAAAGAAAATACAAAGGAGTTAATAATTATAACAATCAAAACATGTCATTTGAAGATAAGTATATATTTAGTTCTTTGAATATTATAATAGGAATATATTTCTAACCAATTCTGTCCTAAATAAAATTTGGTCAAATCCAATGTTATTGATAAATAATGGAATAATAATATAGAGATTGGACATTGAGATGTTTCTTTATATTCTCAAGTAGTGCAAAATTGGCTGATTTTAATTAGGTTGTAATCCATAAATGTGATTTATAGAAATAATAATATGTGAAAAATTTTAAGCAATTTTGTATTTTGCAAAAAATCTAAATTTAATTTAATATGAAAGTATTATTAGTTAATGGGAGTCCACATGAAAATGGGTGTACATATACAGCTTTGGTGGAAGTAGCAAATACCTTAAAGTTTGAAGGTATTGAAGCTGAAATATTTCAACTTGGAAAGAAAGCTTTAACGGGTTGTACTGCTTGTTTCTCTTGTATGACGTTGAAACGTTGCGTATTCCCAGACAGAGTTAATGAGTTTCTTGATATTGCAAAGAATGCTGATGGATTTATATTTGGTTCCCCTGTGCATTATGCATCTGCTGGAGGGGCGACTATTTCATTTATGGATAGAGTTTTCTTCGCTGATTTGATGTCAGGAGCACAAACATTTTATTTAAAACCTGCTGCTGCTGTCGTGTCTGCTCGTAGAGCTGGAACAACGTCAACATTTGATCAGCTTAACAAATATTTCACAATATCCGAAATGCCAATAATTTCTTCTCAATATTGGAATATGGTTCATGGATCAAAACCTGAAGACGTAAGTCAAGATTTAGAAGGATTACAAATTATGCGAACATTGGGACGAAATATGGCTTGGTTTTTAAAATGTAAAGAAGTAGCTATTAAGGCTGGAATCCCATTCCCACAAAGAGAAAAACGAGCTAGAACAAATTTCATTCGTTAACCAAGCGTTGCTCTTATTTACATGCAAAGTATTCACCAAAATTACCACTCAAATAAAACCAAAGTTAGATAAATGATAAGTGTTTGAAGTTTATTTTTTTTTAAGTCCTTATCAGATGTTTTTTAATAATTATATGTAATTTGAGATCATTGCAAAAAGTACGATTTAATAATTTCGTTACTAAATCTCAATAATTTTTTTAGATTTTGTTATTCATTCATCAAAATTTAGCCAATTTATTGATGAATATAGAATATTGTGTACCTTATTTCGGGCGTTTTTTCCCTTTATTTTTGACAATTGGACCCTTTGTTCAATATCAATTATAAGCAATAGCCTCAATCCAGATTAGTCATTTGAATTTATTTGCTATGTTTCTATAGCCATTTAATTCATTAGGGATTCCTTATTCTTTCACAAATTTTCCAAACCCATTATTGCTTCGGATGAAATAAACTCCCTGCGACAAACCTTTGACATCAATTCTTAAAGTGTTCCCGTTTGTCAGCATTTTAACACTCTGCAATCTTCCCGTTACATCATAAACCTTAACGCCATTCGTAATTTGTAATTTGTAATTCTTAATTACAACAATATCTTGTGCTGGATTAGGATAGATTTCCATTGTCTCTTCACCTACATTTTTATTAAACACAAGTTCATTATTACTTTTCGCTACAAGAGTAGTGAATGTCTGAATATCGGTGAATGTAGAGAACCTTGACCTGTCAATGGCACAGAATGCACGTAGTTGCCATTCGTATGTTGTATTTGGGGTTAGTTGGTCTGCAATATTGCAGGAGCCACAACCTAATTGTTGACGGTCTTCTGAGCCAAGTTTCCATATGTATGACCAGTTTACATCTGACTGTTTCTTATAACGGAGTAGGAATTCAGTTGCTCCACCTACGCCATTCCATTTCACAACGCCACTTGTTTTATCAACTGCATAAGAAGTAAGACCTGTTGGCGTGCCACAACCATAAGCTGACCAGAATGTTGCAAGGTCGGTAAATGCAGAGTATGAACTACCACAAAATGTACGCATCTGATATTCATATTCTGTTTCTTGTGTCAAACCATACATTGTATAGTTTGTTTCGCTCCCTGTAAGATTAGCATAAGACCATTGTCCAGGACCTTTCTTTACTCTCCAACGAAGCATATAAGCTGTTGCTCCTGTATTTGCATCCCAGTTTAACTTAGCAGATGTGGTCGTTCTGTTGTTTACTAGCATATTGCTTGCTGCGGTGCATGGAAGGGCGGTTACAATAAAATCTTGCCATTGTGCTGTGGCTTTGTAGGCATCCACACTTATTGATGGAACATATAGAGGTATTGTTTTTGGAACATCATCAAAAACATCTGTACCTAAAGCAGGTGGGATTACAGCATTACAAGTAATGGATGTTAAGCCAGTGCAACCATGAAAAGCAGAATCTCCAATAGATGTAATAGAGTTAGAAATTGTAATAGATTTTAAGCCTTTGCAATAACTAAAAGCCCCATCACCAATAGATGTAACAAAATTAGGGATTATAATAGATTTTAAGCCTCTGCAATCAATAAAAGCCCCATCACCAATAAATGTAAGAGAATTAGGGATTATAAAAGATGTTAAGTCGGGGCAATTCTGAAAAGCGAAAAATCCAATAGATGTAACCGAATTAGGGATTGTAATAGATCCTAAGCCAGAGCAATAACGAAAAGCTTCATCTCCAATAGATGTAATGGAATACGTTATACTGTTATAGGTAACTGATGATGGAATAGCGATATTTCCAAAATATTTTGGTGTTTTTGGTGTTACCTTTACAGTATTTGCAGATGTGATATTATAATTAATACCATCAACAGTAAAATCTTGAGCTGATGCATTTATTGCAAATAAAGCAATAAATAAAATACTAAAAAATTGTTTCATAATGTTATAAATTTAAAATAAAAATAATTTCTATTGTTTAATGAATTTTAGGATATCAATATTTTGTTTTTCGTTTATAAACTTTATGAAATAAACTCCAGCGTCTAATTCTTTTGTTTGCAAAATTGTATTACCTAGAAAATTACCCTTGCTTATTCTTTGCCCTTGCAAGTAGATTAATTCAAAATGTTTTAAAGCATTTAAATTTAGTTTCATTATATAAATATTTTAAATGTTTAATAAAAAAACTCATCATTGATTTTGTAAAAATAAAAATAATAATTGACATAACAACATGTTTTACACATTTTTTTGAAAAATATTATAAGCACGACATGAATATGTTCAGGTTCTACAGTAATGCCATCCCTACGGGATTTGGATGTGTGTGATTGGGTGTAGGAAACATCCCGTCCTTCGGACACCCCTCTATCAGATAGGAATTGGGGTACATCGGTAATTGTTTTTGTATGTTAATGTAGAGGCGATTAATAACCTATTTACGTGTGTTTTATATAATTTAGGTAAATTGGGGGTACATTAAGGGCATAGCCGTCAAGCTAAGCGTT
>Ga0154518_1002_pt1 | contig 23483 bp, 9 predicted proteins | sample RifGroE2_FD_105661 | JGI IMG/M metagenome (GOLD analysis project Ga0154518, IMG submission 105661) | Bacteroidetes bacterium GWE2_29_8 | reverse complement strand
TACTATATAGGGTTAATGTGTCTCCTTCACATAATGGATTTGTTCCTATTAAACCTATTTCTGATTCAGGCTTGTTAATAACATCAACATAAATTTGCTTGGATAAAGTATTACACTCACCATTTACAGTGACAGAATAATTTCCTTTTTGAAAAACTTTTAACAAGTTATTGCTTGTTCCATTATTCCAAGAATAACTTGTACCTCCAAATACGCTTAAGAATATAGTATCACCTTGACAAATAACAGTATCATTAGGAAATTCAAAATAAGCATTTTCTTTAATGCTTATTGTTAAGCTATCCTTACTCTCAATACCACATGAATTAGTTACTGTAAATATAAATTTGACATCTCCTTTATCTTGCATAGAAGTTGTATAATTAGTAGATATAGAATCTTTTTTGCTAAATATTCCTTTTCCTCCATCCCAAAATACATTAGAATATTTACTAGAAACAGTTGCGTTAAGGCTGACAGTTTCTCCTTGACATATTGTTTTATTTTCGCCTGCGTCAATAATCATTTTATCATACGGAATCTTGCACCCCTCGTTTATATAAGTTACGCTTCCTTGTAAATCAAAATCCACTCGTGCACCATCTTCTGCACCTTTATTTCCATTTTGCTTTATTAGCAAAGAGCGATCATAAGAAGCCTTATTACTGTACCCAGTTTTAGTGTTAGTTATCTCCAAAGTTCTAATACCAGAACTTGAGTTATAATTTGCAAAATGTCCTAAATAGTTTCCCAAACATTGGTATAAAACAATTACTTCTTCTTCAAGATCATCAAAAGAATTAGCCAAAGTACACATATCTTCAGATGTTATAATAAGAACTATAGAATTTGCAGGAATAATTCCATTTATTGGTTCTATCAGTTTGCCACAAGTTGATTTTATTGTTTTGTTTAACTCTTCTGTATTAGAAGCCGTTGTCGAATTAATACAAAACCCTCTAAAAGAATTATTTGGAAAATTAATTTCTATATCATCTACATTTATGGGATTTTGTCCTATAAACAACTTAATCATTTCATTTTTACCTTCACACCCACATTTGTCACTTGAGGCACTAGAACAGCCACCTCCAGGGACACAAGCATCAACTAGAATAGATGCAACTTTGAAATCTCCAGAAAAAGACTGAGCCTTTTCTTCTAATGAAGCAAAAAATAGAATTATTATGATGATACCCGATAAATATTTTGTTTTCATTAAATTTATATATTCCCCCTATTTGACATCTCTATTCTTAATTTTATAATTATAAATTAATTTATTCAATTATTAATTTACTAATGCTATTTAATTGGGGATTTTTCGGATAAGAAACTTTTATAAAATAAATGCCTTTTGCAATAGCAGTAATATTAATATTTCCTGCTTGAAGAAAAGTATATTTATTAATATAATTTTCTTTTACCTTTTCACCTGATGACTTAAAAATCTCAATAACAAAAATTCCATTTTCATCATTAGCGATACTATAGTTTAAAATATCTTTTACAGGATTAGGGTAAAATTCAAAACCATTATTATTGTTAGTTATTACATCTGTTTTATTGTCAATTGAGCTAATTACATAATTTGACCATTTTATATTATCTATAACAACTTGCTTTATAGATGCATTTTGTATTCTTAGATTTACTCCGCCTTTTGCATTGATACTATCTATTTTAAAAATATGAACTAAAGTGTCATCAAAAAGAGGAGACATTCCTTTAGATTCTTCATTTACGAACACTTCTACTTGCCGAGAACCATTACCTGTAAAAGCTTTGCGAAGATATATTTTAAAATTACTAATTCCATTTCCTATCATATCGGTGCTTATATAACTACCTAAATCACCTTTCAATATAGCTCCCTTACCATTTATCGCATAATAATCTTCATTTTTTGTCTTTACAAAATTCCATTTTACATTATTATCCCCAATATAATTGCCATCAGTATATCCACTAGATAAAGAAGCTTTAGAAAAGGTTTCTGTATAGTTATAAATTTCTTTATTTTCAGGAGTTATAATAAAATTCATTAAAGGATCAGAATATTCTTTGTTTTTAATAGTCCATATTTTATATATATACATTGTACTATCCTGCAATTCAGCATGAGTATAAGAATTACTTGTTCCAATATAAACAACTTTTGAACCTCCAGAAAAACTACTTCCAACATTATAAGTCTGGCCATTAACAGGATTTGTAAAATAATTAATATTGTGACAAGCAATAATAACACTGTCATTATTTGTGTTTAGCCAAGTAATATTAGCAGAATTTCCAACTGCTAATGCTTGAAAATTGTTAATAGATTGGACGTTTGATACAGAATAAGAATTCCAAGAAATATCATCAATAACTACTTGATAATCGCTACTATTAAATAATCTGATAGTAAAGTCACCAGCAATGTTTATATTATCAATGTAAAAAGTTTCTACATCATTGTTGTTAAAACTTGCTGATTTAATATATTTTTCATTAATATATAAATCAATTTTTCTTATAGAATCGTTGGCAAAACCTTTCTTTAAAGAAATTTGCATATTCTTAACGCCACCGTTAATGATTTGAGAGAATACGTAAGAACAATATTCTCCTCTAAGCATAATTCCATTTCCATTAATACTAAAATCACCAGATGCTTTAGCTATTTTATAATTCCATTTGATGTTGTTATCTCCAACACCCCCGCCTGTTTTATAGTAACTTGGGTCAAAAGTCATATTGCTAAAAGTTTCAACATGCTCCCATACTTGAGAAAATAATAAGTTATTGAATAGGATTGTAAATAAAAATAAAGTTGTAATTTTCTTTTTCATAATAATGTGTTTTTTTATTTTGCAATTTTACTTAACAAGTATTTCTATAATATTAAACCACAATTAATTATTTGTTAAATTATGAAAATGAAGTTAAAAGCGACAGTTTTTTGTTCTTAAATAAGCTTATAAAAAATAGAATTATAAAAAAAGACAATAAGCTTATTTAATAGTTGGGTTAACAATTATTCAATTAATACTTTAACATTTACAGTTATACCATTATTTCCAATAATTATAATGTTGTATACTCCTTTAACAATTTCTAGATTATTTAGGTTAAAATCAATAAATCCTTGGCTGTTGGAGTATTTTGTTTGAGAAATTATTTGACGTCCAGTCATATCATATATTAAAATAGTATAATTAGATTCTGGTGATAAATTTATTATATTAAGTTTATTATATTCTTTTGCCCAATTAATTTTTATTTTGTTTTCATCAAAAATTTGTTGTTCAAAATATATTTTAATTGGGTTTGTTATGCTTTGTTTTCCATCAAAATCTATTTGTTTTAACCTATAGTAATTATAGCCTGCAGAAGGATTGTCATCAGTAATTTTATAATTTTTTATGCTATTACTGTTTCCTGCTCCTTTTACATTTTTTAATATTTCCCAATAATTCAAGTCTGTAGTTTTTTCTATAGTAAAATAATCGTTATTAATTTCTGTAACTGTTTGCCATAGTATATCTACAACTTTATTGTTTTTAATTGCGTCAAACATTGTAATAGCAACTGGTAATGGCTGAAGATTATCATCCATAATTCCTTTTCCAGAAAAATGAGTAACATTATTTGTTAATAATGAATATACCCCATTACCACAGTATGTTGCTCCAGAAGGAGAGTTTGCAACCTCTTCCCATGTTCCAGAAGGAGGTCCTGAATTTGACATCATTTTTGCTGTCAAATCATTAAAAGCAAAACCATGTTCTGTTGCATTCCATTTTAAATTTATAGAAACATTAGGTGTCCCAATTGGAGTTATCTCCCAAGTTTTATTTATCCAATGATCAATATTTGCAATTAATCCTCCACTATTACGATTGTAATACACTCCGTCATATACACGAACCTTAAAAATGTTTCCGCCTAATACAGTGTTATTTCCTATATAACAAGGAGTATAAGAGCTAATTGTTCCTACGGGAAATTCTTCAATGTTTGATTCCACATTTTTTATTAGGAACCCTTTTTCTGTATATGTATTATCATGATTTGTTACAATATAGTTTTGCTCATTAGATTGAGTTATGGTACTGTTAATTGTAATATTATTATCAACAATTATTACTTTTCCTTTTTCCAAAACTAGGTTATTAATTACTAAATCGGTATTGTTAATATTTACATTATTTGCAGAGTTAATAATAAGACTGTCAATACTAATACTTGTATTATTTCCTTTAATTTCTTTTCCCAAAGCAGTTCCTGATAGTTCTATAGTTCCTGATGTATTATTAAGTATTCCATTGTTTATTAATTTTCTATAAACATTAAGTTTTCCATTATTTATAACACTTAACTTTTTGTTTTCTGCAATTGTTATATCATAACAATAAGCTTGATTTGTATATGAGCTTTGATTAATAACAGGATAAAATCCATTTGTATTTGAAATATTAACTGTTGTATTTGAATCTGGAATAATAGCATCATCCCAATTAAGACAGTTGTTCCAAAGAGAATCTTTCATACCTGTCCATTTCCCAGATTCTCCAGCAATACCAAATATTTTTATGCTTGTATTTGTTGTGTTGCTATTACACCCATTTACAGAAATAAATGTTTCAATAGAAGCATTGCTAATATTATCATCCCATATAACTGTAACTGCTGTGTCATTAATAGTACCTCCACTAATTATGTTTCCTCCATTAATATTCCATTGATAGTTTGCAGTATAAACCATATTAGTGTAGTATACTTCAACTGAGTTTTTGCAAGCAGAGTCATTCCCAAAAACATTGTTCATATGTGGAACAGGTTTAATAGTTAATAAAACGGTATCGGATGCAACCGAACAACCATTGTTTATAGGAACACATCGATAATAAGTCCCACTTAAAGAAATATCAGGACTTGTTAGTTTTAATATTGCTGTCGATGCTTGAGAATAAGGAGCTACATTGTTTATTTCAGACCATACAAGCCCATCGAATGATTCCCACTTGTAAGATGTAACAGGGGAAGCTATACATCTGAACGAAGTAGCTTCTCCTTCGCATATAGTTCTATTAACAGGATTATTTAATATAACTGGCAATTGTATAGAATTTATATTAATACTCTGTTCTATTGGCAACCCACAGTCTCCTGTAAGTCTTGCATAATATGTAGAATCAGCATGTCGATTATTTAGAAATGAACTATTACTTAAAAGTTGCCCATTCCCATTTGGCTCAGTTCTCCAATTTAATATAGCATTTGTTCCTATAATATTATCTGCATTTAAGTTTACTAAAACATTTTCACAAACTGGAATAGTTTCACTTGAAGTAATTCCAGAAAATGCTACATTTGTTTTGACATTAATTGTTAAAGTTATAGGATTTGTCACATTGCAATTGTTTTCAAATCTTAAATAGTATGAGCTTGTTGTTTGAGGAGCATTTATAACTTGAGGCCCCATTCCTTGCGAAATCATATTGGAGCAAGAAGAATCAGAATACCATCTTGCTGCAGCTTCATATCCTAATACTCCTCCTGAATAAGATATTGTTAATGTATCAATAGAATTAGGACAATAGTTGTTATGATTTACAGATACTGAAGATGGGGCTAAGGATGTAGTTAAAGCACTAGCAATGGATATAACCCAATCACTTTTGCATAACGTAACTGTGTTTACGGTTCTTGCATATATGTTTATGTTGTTTCCCGCAGTTATGGAAGGAGTTGTGTATTCATATGGTCCTGGAATATTATCAGTCTCAGCAATAGAAATTCCATTAAGCGACCATTCAATACTATTACCATTATAACCAATTATTGCATCCATATTAATTGTTCCTGTTCCACATATTGTTTTATCAACTATAGTTGGCATTTCAACAATAGGATTATTGCTAAGAATTGTTGAAGATGATACTGGCGATTTGCAACCATTATATGTAACAACAGCTTTGTAAATTCCATCTGCACACCCCTCAAATTGATAACTATTTGTTGTTATTGACACGCTTCTTATAGGTGATAAAGAATTTCCTGCATTATCTTTCAGTTCAAATGTTTGAAAATCATTGATAGACGAATTTACTGTTATAATTCCTTCCCCACAACCAGATGTTGAAGAAATAAAAGTAACTGCAGGAACAACCTTTATTAGGACGCTCTCAAAAGCACTCTCTGCCGACCAGCAAGCGCTATCGCTTCTTGCTCTAAGATAGTACGTTCCATCAGAAGTAATAGTATCGTATTGTCCGTTGTTTGAAGTGCTTGTTCCCATAGCATTTGTCGATTGCCAATAGAATGTTACATTACTAATAGGAGTTGCTCTTTGTAATATTGTATTTCCACAATTATTTTGTACATATGTAATTTGAGGTTTTTCTGGTAAAGGATTTATAGTTATGACAACATCATTAGAAATAGCTATACAAGAGTGCATGGTGTTAGTTATTTCACAATAATATCTATTTCCATTATAAGTAGCTGGAGTATTATTAATATTTAAAACAGCTGTATTTACACCGGAATATATTGAATTATTAGTTAATGCATCCCAATTCCCTGTTGAATTATTATATACTTTCCATGTGTATTTTGCATTATTTACATTTGTAATGATTAAAGAAATGGTAGTGTTTAAACCTTCACAAAAAGCGGGAGGAGTGACTACCCTACTATTAGTAACAGATTGAGCTCGATTAGTTCCATTTGTATTATTAAAATAATATATCCCTCCACTTAGTTTATATGAATAAACTTTAAAATAGTAAGTTGTGTTATCATCCAAACCTGAAATTGTCAATCCATTTCTATCACTATTAGTAAATATTACTTCATCATCTGTCCAAGGAGAAGAGCTTCCAGATGGCAAAGTTGCTCCTTCAGCAATATCTGAAAATGTATTATTCGTTTTGCGTATTTTTATAACATATCCAGTAGCATCTGCAGATATGTTCCATTTTAAATCAATAGAATTCCCTGTAATATTTTGAAATAAAAGGTTTGTTGCTGGAGAAGGTACTCCAGCAATAACATTTAGTATTGCTGCATTTGAAGGAGTTAAGCATGTTCCATTTTTCACTTCACAATAATATTGGTAATTATTATAAGCAACTGAAAGACCTGTTAAAGTTAAAGTATTAGTTGTTGCTCCACTATAAATGCCTCCATTTATTACATTTGTCCAAGAGGAACCATTCCAACATTTCCATTGGTAATTAGTTATAGTACCTGTTGCTGTAACACTAAATGTTGTTGATGAACCAGCAACAACATTTAGCCTGTTTGAAGGATTAAAAGTAATAATAGGTGCAGCAGAGCCATAAGAAGGGATTATAATATCATGTACATAAAGAGCAGCAGAAGGTGATGATAATCTTAATTTCTGTGAACTAGCACTATTAATGGTATATGTATAAGTTGCTCCTGTAGTTCCTATTCCTGTAAAAGTTGTAAGAGTACTCCAAGAGGAACCATTCCAGCTTTGCAGTACAACGGTTCGACCTGCCGCTCCTGCTGCTAAATGAAATTCAGCAATTCCACAAGAGCTTACAGTTGGTAATTCAACAATCCCATTAGAAGCTTGCATTTGAATACGCCCAGAAGAGCAAGTTCCTGTAGCTGAGGCACCATTTGCAACTATACATTGAGTCATATTAACTGTGCCTGAAGAAATTGTTTGAGTGTAATTACCATAACTCCCTCTATTAGTCCATGATTGGATATTTTCACTTATATTACTTACAGATGTACAACCTGATTGCTCTATAATAGTAAATGTTCCTCCAGAACCTACACAAATTCCTTGTTCTATAATAATATTATCTGTTGTAGCTCCATTAGGTATTATTGCTGTAATTGTGTTGTCATTTACAATAGAGTATGAAGTAATGTTTGTTGTTCCTATTTTCACAGCAGTTGTTCCAGTGAAATTAGAACCAGAAATGGTTAATAGCGTTGCTACTGTGCCCATTGATGGAGATATATTTGTTACAACAGGAGAAGTTGGACATGAAAAATAAGGGATTATGATGTCGTGCACATAAAGAGCAGCTGAAGGAGATGCTAACCTTAGTTTTTGTGTACTTGTACTATTTATTGAATACGTATAAGTCGCTCCAATAGTTCCTATCCCAGTAAAAGTTGTAAGAGTACTCCAAGAAGAACCATTCCAGCTTTGCAATACAATAGTTCGCCCTGCTGCTCCTGCTGCTAAATGAAATTCTGCAATTCCACAAGAGCTTACAGTTGGCAATTCAACTACACCATTAGAAGCTTCCATTTGGATACGACCAACCGAACAAGTTCCTGTGGCTGAAGCTCCACTTGCAACTATACAACGAGTCATATTAACTGTTCCTGCAGAAATTGTTTGAGTGTAACTACCATAACTCCCTCTATTAGTCCATGATTGGACGTTTTCGTTAATTTGAGCATTAACTATAAAATAATTAAACATAAAAAAGAACAGTATGCTAATCTTTTTTAGAACATCTAATATGTTTTTTCTTAGGTAAATATTTTCCATTTTACTACTGCTTATTTTTATGTTTAATGAATACAGGTTTCAGCTGGACTAATTATAGTCAAAGAAGTACAGCTATTATAATTAGGGCTTATTGTTGTTATGTTTCCACTTGTTACATTTATAGGAACAAGTGCTTGTAGTTGAGAGGATGAAATAAGTATTACATTCATCGAAGGAACTCCATTAAAGTAAACCTCCGTAGAACTAGTAAATCCATTTCCATTTATCGTTATAAATGCACCCGAAGAAGCACTCACAGGTTGAAAAGAAATACAATCATTAGTACAAGTTCCCTTTATATTAAAATTATAAAGAGTCTCATCATTATCATTACTCACAATATTAACAGTAGCATTATAAACAGGCCCACCAATACAATTTAAAGGAGCACTAAATTGTATGCTAAAATTTGACTCACTGTAAGCACTAACACTATTTGGAGGTTGCATGGTTACTAAAAATTGAGCTGCACTTGCGCCCGTAATATTAATTACAGGCGTGTTTGATAAAACTAAAGGACCATTTCCCAGATTTTTTATTTTAAATGTTTTTGAAATGTTGTTATTCTCCATAATAGATCCAAAATCAGTATTATCAACAATTGTAGGAGTTATATCTCCGTCTGCTATCTCAATTCCATTTCCTTCAACTTTTATTTCAGAACATGTTGTAGTTATATTGGTAATCACACCATCAGACCATTTATTTACTTGTGCAGCATGAGGTGTTATTCCATCATTATTGAATATTTTAAAATAATATTTAGTACAAGCACTTAGATTATTTACACTAACATTACTTGTTTCAGAGGGATTTCCAAAAGTTTTTAAAGCAATCTTACAGTTATTACAACCTGCTAACATAATTTCATCACCTGCATTAAAACTACTAGTATTTACATCTTTTGCATTAAAATCATCCCTTAATGTTGTAATCGAATCCGTACTCATAATTATAATACTACCCCCTTCCCACCAATCATATTTTGGACTCGCAATATAGTTTGTCCAGTTTAAATCTGCAATATTGTTTGAGTTGAAAGAATTTAAAGTAATATTTACATTTTCAATGTCTTGAACACGAGCGATAACACTTTCTGGATTCGAGGCATTTCCATTTGACCATTGTGTTCCTGATGGCAAAGTACGGGTAAATGCTTTAAAATAATAATTTGATCCCTCTTTTAACCCTGTTACTATAAAAGACGTATCTGGAGTTGTTCCTGAACCTTTATAAACAATAAAACCTCCATCAAAAGAAGTTCCTAAACCAAATGTGCTATATGCATTATATAATGTTCCAATTGGCTGATCTGTAATTGCACTGCCTTCTTTTGCCACTATCATTATTTCAAGGTTTGAAGAAATGGTTCCCCATTTTAATCTCATTTGATTAAATGTGATGAAGTCAATAGAAAAACCATTAATTAATATTGGACAAAACTCAAGGTTATTCATTTCAGAAGGAGTGCTTCCTTCTTTTAAAATCCAATTAGATGTATTTGCTATAATTTGAAGAATTTCATCTTGAGAACCACTTAGAGAAAATGCAGGACATTGAAAAACTACATTATTGGCAAAAGCTCCAGAAACTTTTGGCAACGCTACTGCTGTTTTTCCTGACTCTAACCCAGATGGGATTGCTGATGTATGAGAATCAACAGCTCCTGATGTCCATGAATTATTTGTTAAAGCATAAATAAAAGTTTTACTAGCACCATTGTATGAATTATTTGTTGTTTGGTATGCAATTATCTGTTCTCCATCTTTATTTAGATTAAAATCTCCTGCAGGTTTGGTTACTATTCCTTCTCCTTGCTGTATTATACCCGAACATGTTAGTACTGTAACAGTACCAGCTGTAGTTATTTTATTGGGAGATACCCATTTAAGATAACCCTCTGTTTCCCTAAAAGTACCATTACTTCTAATCCCATTATCAGAAAAAAATATAACAGTATTTGGAGCTAAATCAACAAGTGTAACAAAAGCAAAATTATCATAAGTAGGATTATTTACAGGATATGATTCACTATTAAACCCTATTATTGCAATGTCTCCTGCTTGCAATACAGTTTGAGAAACAGCAATATTTGCAAAAAAAATAAAGCAAAAAAAGGTACAAATGTTTTTCATTGAAAATATAGATTAAATTTCATGCTGCAAATCTATATATTCAATTACCTGAATAACAAATAATTATATTAATTTTGAATTAACAAATTGTTATTTGAATAAATAATAAATGTTAAAAAGGAATGTTTCCATTAAATAATCATTAAGTTTAAGTTTATTTTAAGTTATATTAATGATGCAACAATATATTAAAACATTGATTATCATATAAAAAATTAAATTGACATTCAATTCAATTCTAAAAAAAGCTTATTTATCATTTTCTCAATTTTATTTTTTTAAAACACCTTTTAGAACTAAACATTAGTTATAAAATTCTTTATATACATAAAATTTTTATTTTGCATATTATTATAAATCCTAAAAAAAGTAATATGTTTGTAAAAAAATTGATTAAATAAATTGACTGATAAGATTAAAAAAAAAATAGCAATACTTGGTTCCACTGGTTCAATTGGAATACAAGCACTTGATGTAGTTAGAGCTAATAATGATACTTTTGAAATTGAAGTCCTTACTGCAAATAATAATGTAGAATTATTGATAAATCAAGCTTTAGAATTTAAGCCTAATGCAGTTGTTATTGGAGAAGAAACTCATTACAAAGACTTAAATGATGTATTATTTCAACATGGGATAAAAGTGTATGCAGGGAAAAAAGCAATTGAAGATATAGTTGAAATGTCATCTATAGATATAGTATTAACAGCCATGGTCGGTTTTGCAGGCTTAATACCAACAATAAATGCAATAAGAAATAAAAAAACAATAGCATTAGCTAATAAAGAAACACTTGTTGTTGCAGGAGAAGTGGTTATTGAAGAAGCCAAAATAAATAATGTAAATATACTTCCTGTAGACTCAGAGCATTCTGCAATTTTTCAATGTTTATCTGGGGAGTGGCATAATGAAATAGAAAAAATATATCTCACAGCATCAGGCGGACCTTTTAGATTATTATCTAAAGAGGCATTAGAATTTGTGACAAAAAATGAAGCCTTAAAACATCCTAACTGGGCAATGGGAAATAAAATTACTATTGACTCGGCTTCTATGATGAACAAAGGACTGGAAATGATTGAAGCAAAATGGCTTTTCAATTTAAAACCAGAGCAAATTGATGTTATTATACACCCTCAGTCTATTGTTCATTCTATTGTCCAATTTGAAGATGGTTCGATGAAAGCTCAAATGGGACTCCCAGATATGAAACTACCTATACAATATGCACTATCTTATCCATATAGAATAAATAGTAAAAATGAAAGGTTCGACTTTTTAAAATATCCAAATTTAACTTTTGAAAAAGTAAATAAAGATAAATTTCCTTCCATAAATTTTGCTGTCGAAGCAATGACCAAATCTGGAAATATGCCTTGTATTATGAATGCTGCTAACGAAATTGCTGTTGATGCATTTCTAAATGAAAAAATTAAATTTACAAAAATATTTAGTATCATTGAACAATGTATGTCAAAAATTGCGTTTATAGAAAAGCCAGATATTGAAACTTATATAAAAACAGATAAAGAAACACGTATATTTGCAAAAACTTTAATTTAAAAAAAACAGAATAAAATTTTATGGAACAAATACTTATAAAGACATTTCAATTACTTTTTAGTTTATCTATTCTTGTGGTTGTTCATGAATTTGGACATTTTCTTTTTGCTAAAATTTTTAAAACTCGCGTTGAGAAATTTTATTTGTTTTTTGATTACAAGTTTTCCTTATTTAAAAAGAAAATAGGAGAAACTGAATATGGGATTGGATGGATTCCACTTGGAGGATATGTTAAAATTGCAGGAATGATTGATGAATCAATGGATAAAGAGCAATTAAAACAAGAAGCTCAACCTGACGAATATAGATCTAAACCTGCATGGCAAAGATTTTTTATGATTATAGGAGGGGTACTGTTTAATTTAATACTTGCAATAGTTATTTACATTATAACTTTAAATGTTTTTGGTACTGAATATTTACCAACAAAAAATGTAAAATACGGAATAACTTGCGATTCTCTAGCAAAAGAAATAGGGTTAAAAAATGGAGATTATATCGTAAAAGTTGGAGGAAATGAAGTTGAAAACTTTTTCAAAATACCAGAAACTATAATACTAAATAATGTAAAAGACATTACTGTAAAACGTAATGATTCTATTATTAATATAGATATTCCTAATGGCTTTCTTAGTAAATTCTTGAAAAATGCAAAAACTCCTTTCATTAACATCAGATTTCCTTTTAAAGTTGGAGAGTTTGCAAAAAAATCTGTAGGCGAAAAAGCTGGAATAGAAAAAGGAGATTTAATTATTGGTGTAAATGATGTTAAGACTGAATATTTTGACGAGTTTAGAGATGAAATTCAAAAACATAAAAACTCTTTAGTTAATATATCAATTGTTAGAAAAAACGAAAAACTAAACATTCCTGTAAATCTTGATGAAACAGGATTGCTTGGAATTGCTCCAGACCCTACTAGCTTCTTTGAATATAAACGTCAAGAATATAATATAATTCAAGCAATACCAGCAGGAATAACAAAAGCTTACACAACAACAGTGAGTTATATAAAACAGTTAAAATTATTATTTAACCCTGAAGTAAAAGCATATGACTCTGTGGGAGGATTTATTACCATAGGGAGTATATTCCCTTCAACATGGAACTGGGAAACATTTTGGGCTTTGACTGCCTTCCTGTCAATCATACTCGCTATTATGAACATATTACCTATACCTGCTCTGGATGGAGGACATCTTATTTTTATTCTCTATGAAATGATTACCAAACGCAAACCTAGTGATAAATTCTTAGAAAGAGCTCAAATGGTTGGAATGATATTATTAATAACTCTTCTTGTTTGGGCAAATCTTAATGATATATTAAAATTATTTAGATAACACTCAATTATAAATTAATAGTAGTACAAATAAATAGTAATAATTTTTGTTAATAAAATAATTATTTTTGTTTAACTTTGTATTGTTTAAACAAAAAAGAAGATATTTATGAAAAAAATTATTCTACTTATTTCTATTGCATTAATTATAAAAAGTGCTTTTGCTCAAGTTGACAGTACTCACAATCTTAATGAAGTAAAAGTGGTTGCTCCAAAAGATTATGAATTATTAGAAAATAATATCAATTTAAATATAATAAAGACTACACCTGTTAATGATATAGGGCAAGTAATCAAAAGTATTCCTGGCATAAGCTTAATCAAAAGAGGAGGCACTTCTTTTGATCCTGTAATACGTCATTACAGATACAACCAAATTAATACACTTATTAATAACGTAGCAAAGGTTGAAGGCGGTTGTCCTAACAGAATGGATCCAGCAACATCGCATATTGATAATGATAGGGTGGAAAGTATTGATGTTATTTTTGGACCTCATAATTTAAAATATGGATCAACTCTCGGCGGAACTATTCTTCTAAACACTTCTAAACCTAATAAGTATAAAAAGTTTGAAATACATTCTCAAGGATTGTTTGGATTTGAAGACAATGGAAATGGACAAAGAGAAAACATCTCTGTTTATGGAGGAAATAAATCATTCTTCTTTGATGTTTCTGGGGGAATGAAAAACTATGGAAACTATGTAACCGGTAATGGAGAAACGGTTAAATCTTCTTTTAAGAAACAAAATTATAATGCAGAGCTTGGATATAATATAAATAAATATTCCACATTAAAAGCAACATATCTTAAAAACATCGCTGAAGATGTTATGTACCCAGCATTAAGTATGGATGAAGCTCTTGATAATACAGATATTTGTATTGCGGACTATTATTATTCAAAACCAAACAGTAAAATGGCTTTTTTAAATGCTTCTGTTTATTATTCTGGAGTATTACATAAAATGGACAATACAAATAAAGCTACTTTTTCAAAAATGGAAGGGTATGCAAAAGTAGATGCAAAAAACATGGGAGGTCGCGTTGAATCTGCTTTAAATTTAAATGAGACTTCTAAATTAGTATTCGGAACAGATATGGAAAACATTTTAAAAGATGGCACAAGAGAAATGATAATGAAAATGACAATGGGAGGCTTAACTACTGTTTCTAAAAACCTTACTTATCTATGGTATAATGCACAAATAACAAACAACGGAGTATTTGCAGAATATAACAAACAAATAAATAAAAATCAAATTAAAGTTTCAATAAGAACTGACTATAATCGTAGCCTATCTGATGACACACTATTTATAAAAAGCAACGATGAAATATATTATGAGAATAAACCAACAGAAAATTTAAATTTAAGCTATAGTCTTAGCCTAAAAAGAGAATTTAGTAACAAGTTTGTTGGACAATTAAGCTTTGGCAAAGGAACAAGATGTGCAAACATGCTTGAACGTTATATTCAATTTCTTCCTGTTGGATTTGATAATTATGATTATTTAGGAAATCCATCATTAAAGCCAGAAACTAATTATCAAACAGACCTTATATTTTTATACAAACCTAACACAAATGACATCTTCAAAGTTAACTTCTTCTACTCATACTTAAAAAACTACATCGCAGGAGAGTTAATCCCTTCAACAGTAGCAAAACCAAAAACACAAGGCGTGCTAGGTGTTAAACAGTTTACTAATTTCAACCATGTTGATATTTATGGCTTTGAATATGATTTAAAAAAGAAGATCTATAATAAACTATTTTTAAATGTTAGAGGTTCTTTAGTTAATGCTTTAATTTACGATATTAAAAAACGATTTGTATCAAATAATAAAATAGTCGGAGAATCAATGCTATCTAATGATTTTCTTGCAGAAACACCTCCTATAGAGAATAATATCTTAATTACTTATAATTTAAATAAAGCATTTAATCCTGAATTTAATATACGTATTGTTTCTAAACAGAATAATATATCAGATGCAATGTATGAACAATCAACACCAGCTTTTACTACTTTTGGATTCTCAATCACATCCAATATTTTTAAATACATTACGCTTAAAGGAGGTGTTAGTAATATTACAGATTTGAATTACTTTGAACATTTAAATAAGAAAATAATAGGTTCCTCAACCAAATTATATGAACAAGGTCGATCGTTTTATTTTACTCTAATCTATAAAATTTAACGGATAAAGCCTAAATGTTATTGAAATAGGAATATATAACCAACCTCAACAATATAACTAAACATTCCTATTTATACAAAAAGCCTCACTTGTTTTTAAAGCAAGTGAGGCTTTTTGTATATAAACACTTTATTAATTTTATTTATGGTGTTGTCTAATGAATTCTTCAACTTCAGGAACTCCTCCTTGGTATAATAAATAACCATTATAAGGCTCTCTTTTAGTTATTTCATCTTTTATAGGCGTAAGCATTATTTCTTTAACTTTTTCCAAATCATTTGTTTGACCTAAAGCCCATCCTAATTTTATATATGCAACTTCAGGCAACATATTTTCAGCAGGGACAATGCCTTTTGCCATTAAGTCTCTTCCTGTGTCATAAACAAACATGTGCACATATCCCCAAAGAGTTTGTACTGTCATATAAATAGCAATCCCTTTTTTTGCAGCTCTTTCAATTGCAGGATATAAAGGCTTATTAACATGTCCTAATCCTGTTCCAGCAATAACAATTCCTTTATAACCATTTTCAATAAGAGAATCAATCATGTCTGGTTGCATATTTGGATAGTAGTAAATTATCGCTACTTTTTCTTCAAAATAAGGCAATATGTTTACATTCCTGTCATTTCTTCTTTTTGCATATGTTGTTTTGATTGGAGTTACCCCATTTCTTGTAACTGATGCAATAGGAGTATTTCCTATTGTTCTAAAAGTAGACCTATAAGACGAGTGCATTTTTCTAACCCTAACACCACTATGAAGCAAACCATATTCATCTGAAGTTGGACCAAACATACAAACCATTGTCTCTGCAATATCAGAATGACCAGCTGTATATGCCGCGTGCATTAAATTAAGTGCAGCATCTGAAGATGGTCGGTCTGAGGATCTTTGAGATCCAACAAGAACAATTGGAATAGGCGAATTTTGTACCATAAAAGTAAGCGCAGCTGCAGTATGGTGCAATGTGTCGGTTCCATGACCTATTATAATTCCATCAATACCGTTCTCTATTTCTTTTCCTATAGCTATTGCTAAAGTTTTATACTGTTCAGGTCCCATATTTTCACTAAATACAGCAAACAATTTTTCTGTATTTAAATTACAAATATCTGCTAGCTCTGGCACTGCTCCGTATAATTCTCCTGGTGAAAAAGCAGGAATAACCGCTCCTGTTCTGTAGTCTAGTCTAGAAGCAATCGTGCCCCCTGTTCCTATTAGCTTTACTTTTGGCAATCCTTCTGTATAAGGAAACTCTTTTTCTGGAATTTTATAATTTGCTTTTTTATAACCAGTTTCAATCATGTTCGTTACTGTATCAACATCAATACCTATATTGTAACCAGTAATAATTTTAAGCACTATATGTGTGTCATCATCATTTTCAGAACGTGGTAAAATAGTTCCTTTAAATTTGCCTCTTGTAGTTTCTATTTCTGCTTGTCCCCAAACTCTAACATTAAACTTTTTTAATAATTCAAGGGCTATACCTTTGTATCCTTGGAAAAAATCTTCACTCATTATATTATATCTCCTTTACGATTAAAGTTCTTAATTCTTTTAATGAAATACTGCCTGTTATTTTGCGTTTCATTTTACCCATAATCCAGTCAGTCATATTTTTATTATTATTAGAAAATCCTATTTTATTAAACTCTTCTTTTAATAACTTTATTTCTGCTATAATACCATCTTTGCTGTATTGTTTTATTTTAAGATTTTCAATAATTGTTTCAAAATTAAGATTCGGATATTTATACACGCCTTTTAGCATAGGATTTATAATACCATTATCTAAATTATTTTCTTTAACAAATTTGAAAAGATCAAACAATCTTTCATAGTTAAATTTTGACTCTGAATTAGTTCTTCCTTCAACAGATTTAAATTTACCAGCTATAATAGATGCAACAAATTTAGGTTCATAGCCCAATTCTGTTATAATTCGTTCTACTAAACCTATTAAGTTTTTACTTAAAATATATGTATTATAAGAACTAGGAATTCCCCATGATTTCAATTGGTTTATTCTTTCGCTAACAATTATTGGTAATCTTGATTTTAAACTATCAATATATTCCGAACTTACTGGAATAGGAGCCGAATCTGTATCAGGATACATACGGTCTGCTCCTGGCAATACTCTCTCAAATATGGTTGTCCCATCTTTAAATGACTTCCTAGTTTCTTCTGGCACACCTTTAAATGCCATCACACATCTTTCTTCTACAGTTTCTAATGCCGTTTTCATATCTGACTCTGGACCCCATAAAACAACGAAAGCATCTGTTTCTTCATTACCGTTTATTGTTGTAAATATATCTGTAATTTCTTTTTCATCTAATATATTATTCAAATCTTCAGAGTTAGTCATATTTGGCTTCTCTATGCATGCTATAACTTTTAATCTATCACTTATCTCATTCGCAAAAGCTTTTTTAGGTTGAGTAAAATGTGATAAAAGTCCTTTAAAATTAGGTAATAATATTACCATTACTTTTTCTGCAATCAAAGAGTTTGTATTTATGTAATTATTGATAGATTTATAATCATTTACATCAATAAATTTAGAAATAGCTTTCCATGTATTTACAGAACCCCTACTGTTTAAAATGTTTTTAATATTAAGCAATGCCCATTGACGATAACATTCATTGTGAGTTAACTCTGGAATCCATGAATTATGCGCAACTCCTTTTATCTCTACGCGGGTTCCTCCAGTGCAACTAACATTTACATCTTCTCTTCCTGCACCAATACCTGTCCTTACTAGTCCTGTACTTCTATTTAAAAAACGAATATAGTTCGCTGCTTCTTTTACCTCATCCGGATTTACCATGTCTGGGTATGTAACCGTTTCAATTAAAGGCATGCCTAGTCGGTCTGTTTTATAAACCCTTCTATGTCCTATATCTGAAATTTCTCTGCAAGAGTCTTCCTCTAAACTTAACTGTATTAATCTAACCTTTTTATTTGATAACTGTATTTCTCCCTCAACACCAATAATAGCTGTGCGTTGAAAACCAGTAGGAATACTTCCATCTAAATACTGTTTCCTTGTAATATGAACCTCCCCTACTATATTTAATTTTGAAGCTAATGCCAAAACTATTGCTTTCTCTAAGGCTTCTCTGTTTAAAGGAAATGGAGGAGTGTCATCAACTTCATATGTGCACGCAGTTTCATTTTTTATTCTATAAACAATTTCCTTTTTTGTCCTGAACTCCATTAAGGCAGTTCCATCATATTCACCTAATTCACTAAGCGTAGGTCGCATGTGACGAATAATTTCTGCATCATAGATGTCACTACTATTAAACATTCCTGCTGGACATCGACAAAAACTCTTTGCTTCTGTGTCAACTTGTTGGTGAACTTCTAAGCCTGACATAAAGCCTATTTCATCATAGTTTTTTTGTGTCGCTTCTTTTCTAGGAACATAGCCTATACCGTTTTTCGTAGCTTCATAATTTGCTTTGGGGTCAAATTTTTGTTTCATATACGTTATCAATTGAAAGATTATAAACCTTAACTAATTTTTAATTATTTTAGACTTCAAAATTAGTAATTTATAATAATTAATTAATAATTAATTAAATTTTTTCCTGAAATTTTAGGAATAAGTTAATTTTTTATTAAAAAATAGCATACTATAACAAGCAAAACGAACATCCATGTTCAATCAATTTATATAAATACAAATTATTTAGAAAAAGCAAATAGAAATTGCTATTTGTTTGAATAATACAAAAAAAGCTGTTTTCTATTTTGTTAATCCTGATATAAGTTTACAGCCTTTTTCCTTAATTCTAATTTTCCGTGTAATCATATTTTATAACAAGATAAAATTTAATATTTTTCCACACCACCACTCATTGCCAAAACGCTATAAATCAATCAATTACACAAAAACACTTAACTTGCTAATTTTCATTACGTTATATGCTATTACTTCGCCTTTACTTCACCCTTACTTCACCCCAAAGTTACCCCAACCCTACTTTGTTTAATAAAACACTGACAATGAGCATAATATTTAAATATAGCAAAACATAACGCATGCCATGTATAACACATACAATTTTTCCCTGTAATTCTTTTTTTTTGTAAACCTATTTTAGGACGAGACACCTTTTACGTACCTTTATAGTACCTTTATAGTACCTTTCATGTACTGTTCATGTACAGTAATAGAATTTACGCACTGACAATCAGTTATTTACACAACTAACTAAAAATCAATATTGAGACCGTTGCAAGGCAAATTTTCATAAAATAATTACATAAATTATTAACAAATAGTTGTTTATGTTAAATAATTTTGTATATTTGTAGCATGAAAGTAGAAATAACAGCACAAATAGGATTTGCCGAATTGGCATTATCAAAAAGAAAAATCAAAGATGTTTTTTTTAATCAGATCAACATTGTTATTGATTGGAAGCCAATAAGTCGATTGATTAATAAATATTACCAAAAAGGGGAAAGTGCCATAGGAAGACCTTCTTACGACGGTTTAGTATTGTTTAAAATCTGCTTGCTACAAACATGGTATGGCTTAAGCGACTACGAAGTAGAAGATCAGGTAAATGATCGTATTTCATTCAGCAGATTTGCAGGCATAAGCATGGATGAAAAATCACCAGACCATTCAGTTATAAGTAGATTCCGCACGGCACTTACACAAAGAAATGCTTATGATAAAATATTACAATCAATTAACCATCAACTTGAATTAAAGCAGATAATAGTAAAACAAGGGATAATAGTAGATGCCTCAGTAAGCGATACACCAAGAAAACCCAAAGGCAAAAAAGAGTATGAAATAGTTGAAGACAGAAAAGAAGATGAACATCCAGTATCAAAAGCAGAACCTAAGATTAAACCTGGAGTTGACATTGATGCAAAATGGATTAAGAAAGCAGGAAAACTTAGATATGGCTACAAACAACACACGGCAACTGATGAGCAAGGATTGGTTTTAGGGATTGTTACTACCTCAGCAAACGAAAGTGATATTAAACATTTAGAAGATGTGCTATTGAAAGTAAAACCCAAAGCAAGAATATGGATAAAAGCAGACAAAGGTTATAAAAGTAATGAAAATGATAATGTTATAAGTAATTTAAAACTAAGGAATCACATTATGTTAAAAGCTTCAAAGAACAAAACATTAACAGAAAGAGAGTTAAAGTTTAACAAACTCATTAGTAAAACAAGATACATTGTAGAACGAACTTTTGGTTCAATAAGAAGATGGTTTAATGGAGGAACAGCTAGATATATTGGACTAGAAAAAATGCACACCCAACATTTAATGGAGGGTATTGCATATAATTTATATCGAACACCTGGGATTATTGTGTCCAATTGTCAAAAATAAAGGGAAAAGCACCCAAAATAGGGTGCACTCTATCCAATATTCATCAATAAATTGACTAAATTTTGACAAATCATTAACAAAATCTAAAAAATTATTGAGATTTAATAACGAAATTATTAAATCAAGATTATTGCAACGGTCTCAGATTATTTAAAATCATTCTTGTTTTTCTTTTTGATAATGACAAATCGGCAAATCCTATTTACGGTATTGTTTCTGTTTTCATGCTGCAAATGCACAAAATGATTTAACACAAACAGATGTTTGTTAATAATTTAAGTTATTATTATTGAAAGTTTGACTTGTAACGGTCTTTTTTTTGTTTCCAAATCGAAACCATGTAACTCTTTTAAGTAGGTGAGTTAGCCTCACCTACTTTTATCTTTAAAATTTTAATCGGTTAGTAGTTAAAATATATTATAGCCATTATTTAACTTGAACAATCTTTTTAATTATAACTCCATTGTTAAATATAAAACGAACAAAATAAACGTCACTATTATTGTTATTTAAAGAATATGCTAAAGTATGTTTCCCTCGCTCTTCATATTTGTTTGTAATAGTATTTATCCTTTGTCCTTTTATATCAAACAACTCTACAATTACATCTCCATTTTGAGGAATACTATATTCGATCAAGAATCTATCTGTAAATGGATTTGGGTAAACATCAAACTCAACAGAAATATTTGTTTTAGCTTCAACAGTTTCCTCTAAGTTTTTTGATAATAAAGTTGTGAATTGTTGAATTGCACTAAAGTTAGAATATTCGGTTCCTTCTATATTACAAAATGCTCTTATTTGCCATTCATAAACAGTATTAGTTTGTAATTTATCAGATTCATTACAAATAATACAACCAATTTGTTGTTCATTTGCTTGATTATTAATATTTATATACCTCCATGCACCGTTCTGCACCCTCCAACGTAATAAATAATGATTAGCATGTGCCACTGTATCCCATTTCAATAAAGCATAAGTAGAATTAGCTTCTTGTGTTAAATTTGTTATATCTGCGCAATTTGGAGCACTAGTAAATACAGATAATGAAGTAAAGTCTGAAATATAATTGTTTTTACAAATAGTTCTTATTTGCCATTCATATTGGGTATTTTCTGTTAATAAACCTACTAATAACGAACCTACTCCAGATGTAGCATTATAATACATCCATGTTCCAGGACCAGATTTAACTCTCCAACGAACCATATACAAACTATCATTAGCAACAACTGTCCAATTAAGTTTTGCAAAATTGGTCTGAATGTTAGTAACATTAAGTAATGTTGCTTCATCACATGATAATGCAGTGCTTGTTATAAATTCACTTCCTAATAAATTTGTAAAGTCCGAATAAAATCCATTTACACAATATTTCCTTATTTGCCATTCATATTCAGTGTTAGGTATTAGATTCCCAACTAAAACTGATGTTTGTCCAGACATGGCATTATAATACATCCATGTTCCAGGACCAGATTTAACTCTCCAACGAACCATATAAGATGTGGCATTTACATCATTTGCCCAATTTAATTGTGCTGTTGTTGTTGTAATATTGCTTACCGTAAGATTATTTGCAACTAAACATGTGTTTTCTATTTCTTCTAATGTTGTAAATGTATAAGAAGTCATACAAGAATAAGTTGTTGCATCTTTAAATTGGCGAATATGGACTTCATATTCTATATTTGGTTCTAAATAATTTATATAAACAAATGTATCTAAAGGATTGATTGTAATATATTGCACCCAGTTTAATTCTCCTAATTTTCTAATTCTAGCAAAATAACTTGTTACTTCAACGTTTTTATTCCATGTTAAGACTATTGATTTATTAGTTTTATTTGTATAACTTAAAGATAATTCAGGAAAATAATTTGGCTCAAATAAAATCATTGTATCAATTACTGTACATCCATTCGAATCTGTTACTGTTATAATATAATTTCCACCTTCTAACCCAGAAATAGAGTCAGTTATCGCAAAATTACTCCAATTATAGGTATAGTTTTCATTATTACCAAACATAATTACTCGACCAAATCCATCTGAACTTCCATTACAGGTGATTTTACCTGTTGTATTAAACGAATCTATTGCCATATTTGATACCTTTATTACAACTTGGTCTGTAGCAAAACAATTTCCTATATATCCTGTTACATTATATGTAATGTTACTAATAGGGTTTACAGTTATAAATTGTGATGTATCACTTGTTGACCAAGAATACGTATTAGCTCCAGAGGCACTTATTATTGTGGTATTTCCTGTTATTATACACAAATCATTGTCAGCAATAACAG
>Ga0154518_1204_pt1 | contig 24105 bp, 36 predicted proteins | sample RifGroE2_FD_105661 | JGI IMG/M metagenome (GOLD analysis project Ga0154518, IMG submission 105661) | Bacteroidetes bacterium GWE2_29_8 | reverse complement strand
GATTGTTGTATAAAGGGATAATGCCACACCTACGGTGTTTAATGTGTTTGCGTTATTTGTTTTGCTATAATAATTTCACACCTACGGTGTTTAGAATATTTAATTATTGTGGGTATTATGATAGCGTTTAGGTATGAGAAGGTATAAAGTATGGGGGAATTTAGCTATTAAAAAAAACATAATCAATTTTAACACATTGTGTTATTTTAGTTAATATACTGATAATTAAAACTAAGGATGTGTTTTCTTTAAAATAACAAAAAGAGAATATGATTAAATTTGAATAGTTAATCATTTGATTATTAGCACAAAATACAATTTCAAGGTTGGTTGCCTAGGGTTAAAGGTGGGATTAAAGTACTGTATATGTGCTCTATATGAACTGTATATGTGCTTTATATGTGCTCTATATCAAAAATTGATTTTGATTAAACCTAAAAAAGTTATTATCTAAAATTTATTATTGACTAAAAATAAAAATTTACTTTATTATATTGATTTATAAGAATTAGAATTTACCAATAATTTAGAACAAGTAAATTGTTATTTAAAAAGTTATAATGGACAATTTGGGTTTATTTTAAACCACAAGAAGTGTAAAGGTTAATGTTAGTAAGAAAAACTTAATACAAAGTTAAGATATCCTAATTTGTAATTTTTTGATGAATGAACCGTTTTGTACTCGTAATTGTAGTTTATATAGTTTGTAATATCTTTTTCTATATCTTTTTTTATCCATTGTGTCTCATAATTGATTCCAAGAAGGATATAGTAACTATTTGCTAATTTTAATCTAATTCCAGCTGCTGGACTAAATATCAGACCTCCTTTATAATCTATAGCTGCAGAATAATCTTCTACATTTTTTAATTTATTAAAATTATCAAACTCATTGTCTATTAGAAGAATACTATAGCCTATTCCTAAAGAAAAATATGGTGAAATTTTTGTTTTGAAAGGTTGTAATCTAAAATCCATGAAAAGAGGCATAAAGATAGTTGGAAATTCTTCTACTCTTCCAATTGTATGTAATCCAACTCCAGATGAAATGGAGAAGAAAGATGTAAACTTATACCCATTTATACTAACAGCTTTTATCTTGCTTGTTTCTTCTGTATAATCATTAATTCCTAAACCGTAACTAGTTTCAACAATCCCTATATATCTTTTCTCTTTATATTTTTTTTCTGTTCTTATATAAGGTGTTGCCTCTTTTTCTTCAGGACCTATAATTACGTCCAATGGTGTTATTATTTCACTTGTTCCATTTTCATATTTTATTGAAAAGACGTCAGATTTATTGATAGTGTAGATTGGCCCATTTATATTGTCAAATTTTTTATATTTAATCTCTGTCTGTGTTACTTCTAGTACTTTTGCTTTTATTTCTTCACTATTTTTCTTAGAAATAAAATCTTGTGCATTTGAAGTTTTTATTCCAATTGTAATGATTACAATCATAATTGTTAAGGTTATTTTCATAAAGACCATTTAGTTAAAGAACATACGCTTGTTATTTTACTTTTTTTCTATTAATCGGATACAAATATAAAATCTTTTTTAAAATTACTTGAGAAAACTTCATAAAATAATCAATCTGAAATTAGAATATTTTTTTGATTGTAAATTACATATAAAAAATATTTTACATCTCTTAAAAGTAGCAATTATTATAGAGTATTAAGAAAAGAAATTCTATGTTAGATAATTGTTGTTTATTATAAATTAATATGGGTTTACATGAATTTTATTTTTTTATTACAAGGAGCGTAAAGCTTATAAACATTAAGACTGGATTTATGAACTCCAATTGCCATTGTTGTTTGGCTTTAGCCCAAATATCAAAAACATAATTTTGCAGTTTATAATTTTTTCATATATTTGTGTTTGAAACTTAACCAAAATATTTATGCATTTAGCTACTAATAGTAAAGATGTTACATTGTTGAGGATATGTTTTACTTTGAAATATTTATTATTAAGAAAAAATAAAGAATTAAATAGAAAAAAATGAAATATTTATTAAAAAAGAGCAATGTTATCTTCTTGATATCATTATTATTTATGATATATTTTACAAGTTGTGAGAAAGAAAAAAAACTATTTCCTATTTCTAAAAAATATAAAAACGTTTTGAGTGAATATGATACTATTGTATTTAAAAATAATTTTGAACAATATAGAAAATATAAAGTTTCTAAAGTTAAAAGTTATTTTAAAGATCCTCTTGATTATGGCAAAGGTCAAACTAAAAATGAGTTTTATGAATATTATGAGATTGGTTTAGATGCAAATTCTATATTAAGGTTTTGGATATTTCAATCTTCATATAACTATAATAACGACCAGATAAATATTAGCGATTCTTCTTTTGAATTTAGACATACAATAGAAAAAGAAGATATGATAAAAGAACAATATAATATAAATGGATTTAATTATTACAATTTGGTAGTAATGCATTGTCTTGCTTATGACTCTTCGCAAGTTAATTTTCTATACAGTTATAAATATGGAATTATTAGTTTTACAAAAAAAGATACAATATGGGAATTATATCAATTAAAGTAAAAAATAGGGTATCGTTGATAAAAAGTTCAGCATATTTACGAAAGTTTTTAATTATTTAAAATACTAGCAAATACTGTTTTGTTGTTTTTCAATATAGTAAAGCAGTAGTTGCAATTTATATTATGTAAAAGAAGTTGGATAGGGTGGAGTATAGCAAATAGTTGGTCTCAATTAAATAAAAAAACTTTTTTGGGTGTATAGGAAAGATAATAGTGTGTAATTTTATACTTATAAATGCTACTTCAAGATAAAAGGCAATATAACTAAAATTACATAATAGAGTTGAAAATGTTCAAGCCAAGTCTGTATATATTAATGTTATAGATAATAATTTTTTTTATTTTTTTGTCATTGCAAAAATAATAATAATAGTTAACAATTTAATTGTTAATAAAAAAAACAGTAAGGAAACTAAATAGTTAATCATTTAGTAACTAATTCAATAAATGCTTAGAAAGCAGTAATTATTTATAATTATTTAAGTTGTTTTAAAATAATATTAAAAAAACTTTAAAAATTTATTGTTGGATTAATTTTTATATTACCTTTGCAGTCCAAATTTTAATAGAAATGTATTTATAATTAAAAGAGAGCTTTATGCCAACAATACAACAATTAGTAAGAAAAGGGCGTAAAATTGTGATAAGCAAGAGTAAGTCACCTGCACTAGATGCCTGTCCTCAAAAAAGAGGAGTATGTGTAAGGGTTTATACTACTACACCTAAAAAACCAAACTCAGCAATGAGAAAAGTTGCGAGAGTAAGATTAAGTAATGGAAAAGAAGTGAATGCTTACATTCCAGGTGAAGGTCACAATTTACAAGAACACTCAATCGTTTTAATAAGAGGCGGAAGAGTAAAAGATTTACCAGGTGTTAGATATCACGTTATCAGAGGGGCTTTAGATACTTCAGGAGTTGAAGGAAGAAAACAAGGTAGATCAAAATATGGAACGAAAAGAGCTAAAGCGGGAGCTCCAGCGAAAAAAAAATAAATAATATTATTCAATAGTAAAAGGAAATGAGAAAGTCCAAACCAAAAAAAAGAATTATATTGCCAGATCCAAAATTTAATGATACTTTGGTAACAAAGTTTATAAATAATTTGATGTATAGTGGCAAAAAAAGTACAGCTTTTGCTATATTTTATGATGCAATGGGAATTATTGCAGAAAAAATAACAGAAGAAACACCTGTTGAAGTGTGGAAGAAAGGATTAAACAATATTACTCCAGCTGTTGAAGTAAGAAGTAGAAGAATAGGTGGGGCTACTTTCCAAATACCACAAGAAATCAGACTATCAAGGAAGATGTCTATTGGTATGAAAAATTTAATTAAATGTGCAAGAGCAAGACATGAAAAAACAATGAGCCAAAAATTGGCAGGAGAAATAATGTCGGCATACAAAGAAGAAGGCGCAGCATTTAAGAAAAAAGAAGATATGCATAGAATGGCAGAAGCAAATAAAGCTTTTTCACATTTTAGATTTTAATTTATATATTAAAGATTGAATAGGGATAATATTTAATGGCAAGGGATTTAAGATATACAAGGAATATTGGCATTATGGCTCATATTGATGCTGGAAAAACAACTACAACAGAACGTATATTGTTTTTTACGGGTATTAATCATAAGCTTGGAGAAGTGCATGAAGGAACAGCTACAATGGATTGGATGGTTCAAGAGCAAGAGCGAGGGATAACAATTACATCTGCAGCAACAACAACTTTTTGGACATATAAAAACGAAGAGTATAAAATAAATATAATTGATACGCCAGGACACGTTGATTTTACAGTAGAAGTTGAACGCTCACTTAGAGTTTTAGATGGAGCTGTAGCATTATTTTGTGCTGTTGGAGGAGTAGAACCTCAATCAGAAACTGTATGGCGACAAGCAAATAAATATGGAGTGCCACGTATCTGTTTTATTAATAAAATGGACAGAAGTGGGGCGGATTTTTTTAATGTATTAAATCAAATAGAAAAAAGATTAAATGCAAAACCAATTCCAGTACAATTACCTATTGGGAGTGAAGAGCATTTTAAGGGAATAGTTGATTTAATCACAGGGAAAGCTCTTATATGGGATGATGCATCTTCAGGTATAAAATATAATGAAGTGCCAATTCCAGAAGATATGGTAGAACTTGTTGCGGAATGGCGTCTAAAATTAATAGAGGCTGCTGCAGAAGAAGACGATGCTTTATTGGAAAAATATCTTGAAAGTCAAGATGATTTAAATGAAGAAGAAATAATAGCTGCATTAAGAAAAGCATCTTTAAATCAAAAGATAAACTTAGTATTATGTGGTTCTTCTTTTAAAAATAAAGGCGTTCAAACAATGCTAGATTCTGTAATTAGATTTTTACCAAGCCCTATGGATATTCCACCTGTAATAGGAATTAACCCTAATACAGGAGAAGAAGAAGAACGTAAAGTTTTATCAAGTGAAAAATTTTCTGCTTTAGCATTTAAAATAGCAACAGACCCTTATGTTGGTCGTTTAGTATTTTTTAGAGTTTATTCAGGAACATTAGAAGCTGGATCATATATATATAATAGTTCTACAGGGAAAAAAGAGAGAATTTCACGATTGATGCAAATGCATGCAAATAAACAAAATCCTCTTGATAAAATAGAAGCAGGAGATATTGGTGCAGCGGTAGGATTTAAAGAAATACGAACTGGAGATACATTGTGTACAGAGGCAAATCCTATTTTATTAGAGTCAATGACTTTTCCAGAACCTGTTATAGGTATTGCGGTTGAGCCTAAAACTCAAGCTGATTTAGACAAACTAGGAGTTGCTTTAAATAAATTATCAGAAGAAGATCCAACATTTAAAATAAAAATGGATGAAGAAACAGGCCAAACCGTAATTAGTGGAATGGGAGAGTTGCATCTAGAAATTTTAATGGATAGACTTAAACGAGAATTTAAAGTAGAATGTAATCAAGGAGCACCTCAAGTTGCTTATAAAGAAGCGATAACTTCAAAAGTTAATCATAGAGAAGTATATAAAAAACAAACAGGTGGTAGAGGTAAATTTGCAGATATTGTTTTTGAAGTAAGCCCAGCAGATAAAGGTGTTGAGGGTTTGCAGTTCATAGATGAGGTAAAAGGCGGTAATATTCCTCGAGAATATATCCCATCTGTAGAAAAAGGATTTAAAGGAGCAATGTCAAATGGAGTGTTAGCAGGATTTCCACTAGAAAGTATGAAGATACGTTTATTGGATGGTTCATACCATGCTGTTGACTCAGATTCTTTATCTTTTGAAATTTGTGCAAGAATAGCATTTAAAGAATCATGCAGAAAAGCAAATGCAGTTCTATTAGAACCAATAATGAAAATAGAGGTTGTTTGCCCAGAGCAAAATACAGGAGATGTTATGGGTGACCTTAATAAGAGAAGAGGTCAACTTGAAGGAATTGAGGTTAGAGCTGGATTTCAGCTGATAAAAGCGAAAGTGCCTCTTTCTGAAATGTTTGGTTATGTTACAACATTGCGAACAATAACATCTGGTAGAGCTACATCTTCAATGGAATTTTCGCATTATGCAAAAGTTCCTGCAAGTATTCAGGATGATGTGGTAACAAAATATAAAGGAATTTCATCAAAGTAATTATAAATTTAAAAATTGATTGAAAAGTGAATCAGAGAATTAGAATAAAATTAAAATCTTACGATTATAACTTGGTTGACAAGTCGGCTGAGAAAATTGTAAAAACTGTAAAATCAACAGGTGCTGTAATTAGTGGGCCAATACCATTGCCAACCCGTAAAGAAATTTTTACTGTGAATAGATCTACTTTTGTAAATAAAAAGTCTAGAGAGCAGTTTCAATTATGCACATACAAAAGGTTGTTAGACTTATTTAACACTAACGCAAAAACAGTTGATTCGCTTATGAAATTAGAATTGCCAAGTGGAGTTGATGTAGAAATAAAAGTCTTATAAATAAATATAATAATACAAAACAGTTATGCCTGGAATAATTGGTAAAAAGGTCGGGATGACCTCAGTTTTTGATGCCTCTGGTAAAAATATACCATGCACTGTCATAGAAGCTGGTCCTTGTTTTGTAACCCAAGTTAAAACAATTGACAATGATGGTTACAGCGCAGTTCAAATCGCTTTTGATGATAAGAAAGAAAAAAATACACCGAAGCCTATGAAAGTTCATTTTCAAAAAGCAAAAGTGTCAACTCCTAAAAGAAAAGTAGTAGAGTTTAAAGATTTAGGAAATGACATTAGTTTAGGAGATGAAATAAAAGTAGATGTTTTTAATGAAGGTGATTTTGTTGATATCGTTGGAACTTCTAAAGGAAAAGGATTCCAAGGTGTTGTAAAAAGACACGGATTTAGTGGAGTCGGTGGTCAAACACATGGTCAACATAACAGATTAAGAGCTCCAGGTTCTTTGGGTGCTTCATCATATCCATCAAGAGTTGTAAAAGGCATAAGAATGGCTGGACGCATGGGTGGAGATAGAGTTACAACATTTAATCTAAAAGTAATTAAAGTAATTCCTGAAAATAATCTTTTAATAGTAAAAGGATCTGTTTCAGGATGTAAAGGTTCTTACTTATTAATACAAAAATAATATGGAATTAACAGTTTATAATATAAATGGACAGGAAACTTCTAAAAAAGTAGTTTTAGAAGATAGTATTTTTGCAATAGAACCAAATGATCATGCAATATATTTAGACGTTAAACAGCATTTGGCTAACAAACGTCAAGGAACTCATAAAGCTAAAGGACGTTCTGAAATTAGTGGAAGTACACGAAAAATTAAACGTCAAAAAGGTACAGGAGGAGCAAGAGCAGGATCTATTAAAAATCCTTTATTTAGGGGTGGAGGTAGAGTTTTTGGCCCAGTTCCTAGAGATTATAGCTTTAAATTAAACAAAAAAATAAAAACATTAGCTAGAAAATCAGCATTAACTTATAAGATTAAAAGCGAATGTATTATTGTTGTGGAAGACTTTGTTTTTGAGCAAATTAGAACAAAAGATTATATCAGCGTTTTGAAAAGTTTTAATTTAATTGATAAAAAATCATTATTAGTATTCCCTGAATCAAATAAAAATGTATTTTTGTCGTCTAGAAATTTGAAGAATGCTAAAGTTGAACTTGCATATAAATTAAATACATATAGTATTTTAAATGCAAATACAATGTTAATTTCTGAGAAATCAGTAGATATAATTAATAATATGTTGAATAAATAAGGCTAGAATAAATTTTTAATTAATTAATGCAATGAATATACTTTATAAGCCTATAATAACAGAAAAGATGACAGCAACAGGCGAGAAACTTAATCAGTACGGGTTTGTTGTAAATAAAGATGCAAGCAAGGATCAGATAAAGAATGCTGTCGAGAAAATGTATAACGTTAATGTACAAAAAGTAAATACAATGATTTATTTGGGAAAACTTAAAGTTAAAGGAACCAAATCAGGATTCGTTTCAGGACGAAAAAAATCATTTAAAAAAGCTGTAGTACATTTGGAAAAAGGACAAAATATTGATTTTTTCAGTAATATATAAAATAGAATGGCGCTAAAGAAGATAAATCCGACTACACCGGGACAAAGATTTAAAGTAGTCAATGAAAGTACAGATATTACCACAAATATCCCGGAGAAAAGTTTAATTGTAAAATTATCCAAAACAGGTGGTAGAAATAATTCGGGTCGTCGTACTATGAGATATATAGGAGGCGGACATAAACGACAATACAGAATAATAGATTTCAAAAGAAATAAATTTGATATTCCTGGTATTGTTAAAACAATAGAATATGATCCTAATCGTACTGCAAGAATAGCTTTGATTAATTATGCAGATGGCGAAAAAAGATATATAATAGCCCCAAATGGATTAAAAGTTGGTCAACAAATTTTTGCGGGAAAGAGTATTCAACCAGAAATAGGAAATACATTATATCTTAGTGAAATTCCTTTAGGTACTTTTGTTCATAACATAGAACTAAGACCAGGACAAGGAGGCAAAATTGCTAGAGGCGCAGGAACTTATGCTCAACTTTCTTCAAGAGACGGTAGATATGCTATTTTAAAATTGCCTTCAGGAGAAATAAGAATGATCTTAATTACTTGTATGGCAACTATAGGTACGGTATCTAATTCAGACCATAGCCTAGAAGTTTCTGGAAAAGCAGGAAGATCTAGATGGCAAGGTCGTCGTCCAAGAACAAGAGCTGTTGTTATGAACCCTGTTGACCATCCAATGGGTGGAGGTGAAGGTAGAGCATCTGGTGGACATCCTAGATCAAGAAAAGGATTACCATCAAAAGGCTTTAAAACAAGAGCTAAAAAGAACGTTTCTAATAAATATATTGTAGAGAGAAGGAAAAAATAATATTTAACTATGAGTAGATCATTAAAAAAAGGTCCGTATGTTGACGCTAATCTAGAGAAAAAAATATTAGCATTAAATGAAGTCAACAAAAAAAATGTTGTTAAAACATGGTCAAGATCATGCACTATTACTCCCGATTTTGTTGGGCATACTGTTGCTGTACACAATGGAAATAAATTTATTCCTGTTTTTGTAACAGAAAATATGGTCGGTCATAAATTCGGTGAATTTTCTCCAACCAGAATATTTAGAGGTCACGCAGGTAGTAGTAAAAAAGGTAAAAAATAAAATAAAATGGGAGCACGTAAAAGATTAAAAGCTATTGAAATAAAAGAGGAAAAAAAGAATATTTCCTTTGCAAAGCTTAATAATTGTCCATCATCTCCAAGAAAAATGAGATTAGTAGTTGATATGATTCGAGGTCTTGATGTTGATAAAGCTTTAGCTATTCTTAAATTTTCTAATAAAGAAGCAGCCCTAAAAGTAGAAAAATTACTTGTGTCGGCTATCTCTAACTGGAAAAATAAAAACGAAAGCATAAGAGAAGAAGATGCTAATCTTTTTGTAAAAGAAGTTTTTGTTGATTGTGGTACAATGTTAAAAAGATTAAGACCTGCACCGCATGGACGTGGTCACAGAATCAGAAAACGTTCTAATCACGTTACTCTAATTGTTGAAAGCAAAAAAATAACTGTTGAATAATTAATAGATAGATAAATGGGACAAAAAACTAATCCAATTGGCAATCGTCTTGGCATAATAAGAGGTTGGGATTCAAACTGGTTCGGAGGAAAAAATTTCGAAGTAAAATTAATCGAAGATAATAACATCCGAAAATATCTAAATATCAGACTTGCAAAAGCTGGTATCTCTCGAATTATAATAGAGAGAACTCTTAAATTAATTACTGTTACAGTTAATACTGCTAGACCAGGGTTAATTATTGGTAAGGGTGGTCAAGAAGTTGATAAGATAAGAGAAGAATTAAAAAAACTCACCAAGAAAGAAGTACAAATTAATATTTCTGAAATAAAAAGACCAGAATTAGATGCTGTTATTACTGCTCAAAATATTGCAAGGCAAATAGAAGGACGTGTAGCTTTTAGAAGAGCTATAAAAACAGCTATTTCTTCAGCAACAAGAATGGGCGCTGAAGGTATAAAGGTATTAATATCAGGAAGACTTGGTGGTGCAGAAATGGCACGTTCTGAACAATATAAAGAAGGACGTACCCCATTACATACATTTAGAGCTGATATTGATTATGCTACAGCTGAAGCTCATACTACTTATGGCCGCATTGGAATAAAAGTTTGGATATGCAAGGGAGAGATTTATGGAAAGAGAGACTTATCGCCAAATATCGGCTTAGTTCCTGCAAAAACTGGAAAATTTAAAAATAAAAAACGTAACCCAGATAAAAGATAATAAGCAATGTTACAGCCAAAGAAAACAAAGTATAGAAAACAACAAACAGGTCGAATGAAAGGTAATGCTAAACGCGGCTACGAAATATCTTTTGGTTCATTCGCTATTAAAGCACTTGAAACGACCTTTATTGATTCTAAGCAAATAGAGGCAGCGCGTATCGCTGTAACTCGTTATATGAAACGTGAAGGACAAATATGGATTAGGATTTTTCCTGATAAACCTATTACCAAAAAACCTTTAGAGGTCAGAATGGGTAAAGGAAAAGGTAATCCTGAGTATTTTGTTGCTAGAGTTACGCCAGGTAGGATATTATTTGAAGCGGAAGGCGTTAGCTATGAAGTAGCAAAAGAAGCCTTAAGATTGGCATCTCAAAAACTTCCAATTAAAACAAAATTTATAGTTCGTAGAGATTACGTAGAAGAATAATATACATATTATGAAAAAGTTAGATATAAAACAGTTAACAACGAACGAGCTTCGAGATAAAGTTTCTGAACAAAGGGAATTAATTACAAAAATGGAATTATCTCATGCTGTGTCGCCATTAGAAAATCCTCTTAAATTAAGAGTAATAAGACGCGAGTTAGCAAGCATGCTTACAGAGCAAAAAAATCGAAAGATAAATGAATTGTTAAGTTTAAATAATAAATAATTTTATTACTTATATAAAGATGGAAGAAATTAAAAGAAACCTTCGAAAACAAAGAATCGGGATAGTCGTTAGTAATAAAATGGATAAAACTATCGTCATTAAGGTTGAGCGTAAAATTAAGCACCCAAAATATGGAAAATTCCTAAAAAAAACTACAAAGTTTATGGCTCATGATGAAAAAAATGAGTGTAGCATTGGGGATACAGTAAGTATAATGGAAACAAGACCTTTAAGTAAAAATAAAAGCTGGAGACTTCTTGAAATAATTGAAAGAGTTAAATAATTTGTAATTATGATACAACAGGAATCAAGATTAATAGTAGCAGATAACACCGGAGCAAAAGAAGTTTTGTGCATCAGAGTTCTTGGTGGAACTAAAAAAAGATATGCTACAGTGGGTGACAAAATAATTGTTACCGTAAAAAGTGCGCTTCCTTCAGGTAATATTAAAAAAGGAACCGTAACAAAAGCTATAATTGTTAGAACAAAAAAAGAAATCAGAAGAAATGATGGATCTTATATCAGATTCGATGATAATGCTTGCGTATTATTATCTGCAACTGAAGAAATAAGAGGTACTCGTATTTTTGGACCAGTTGCTAGAGAATTAAGAGAAAAGCAATTTACAAAGATATTGTCATTAGCACCTGAGGTACTTTAATATTTTATTATTTATGCAAAGAGAGAATCAAAAAAACAAAAAAATCAAACTTCACATAAAAAAAGGTGATATTGTGAAGGTCGTAGCTGGCGATGATAAAGGACAGCAGGGGCGAATTTTAGCTGTTTATATTAATAAACAACGAGCTTTAGTGGAAGGTGTAAACCTTATTTCTAAGCATTCAAAACCTACAACCGAAAACCCAAAAGGGGGTATCATCAAAAAGGAGGCACCTATCCATATTTCTAACTTAATGGTTGTAGATTCTTCTGGAAAACCTACTCGAATAGGCAGAAAACTCGACGTTAAAGGAAAATTAGTTCGTTATTCTAAAAAAACAGGGGAGGAATTGAAATAATGAGTAATTTAGCACCCAGATTAAAGGAAAAATATCATAATGATATTAAACCTAAACTAATTAAAGATTTTAATTATTCTAGTGTAATGCAAGTTCCTAAAATTACTAAAATTTGTATAAACCAAGGACTTGGTATTGCTGTAGCTGATAAGAAAATTATAGATACAGCAGTATTAGAATTAACTTCTATTACAGGACAAAAAGCTATTGCTACAAAAGCTAAAAAAGATATTTCAAATTTTAAACTGAGAAAATTTACTCCTATTGGAGTAAGAGTTACTCTTAGAGGTGATAAAATGTATGAGTTTCTTGATAGATTAGTTTCTGTATCAATGCCCCGAATAAGAGACTTTAGAGGTATTAATGAAAAAGCATTTGATGGTAAAGGTAATTATTCTTTAGGTATTACTGAGCAAATTATATTCCCAGAAGTAAATATTGATAAAATAGTAAAAATAATGGGATTGCAAATAACATTTGTAACTACGGCTAAAACAGATAAAGAAGCGATGGCGCTTCTTAAAGAATTTGGTATGCCTTTTAAAAATCAAAATAAAGAATTACAATCTATATAATTATGGCTAAAGAATCAATAAAAGCAAGGCAAGTTAAAAGAGAAAAACTAGTGGCTAAATATGCCAAGAAAAGAGAAGAGCTAAAAAAAGCAGGCGATTGGGATGCTCTTGATAAAATTCCAAAAAATGCTTCTCCTGTTAGACTACGAAATCGTTGTAAACTTACTGGGAGACCTCGTGGGTATATGAGAAGATTCGGTATATCCAGAATAAATTTTAGAGAAATGGCTTTAGCTGGTCTTATTCCAGGCGTTACTAAAGCTAGTTGGTAGTTTATAAATATTTAATTTTTTTAAAATGGTAACAGATCCTATCGCAGATTATTTAACAAGAATTAGGAATGCAGTTATGGCTAATCATAAAATTGTTGAAATTCCTACTTCAAACTTAAAGAAGGAAATTACAAAAATCCTTTTTGATAAAGGATTTATTTTAAACTATAAATTCGTTGATGGTAAACCTCAAGGAACTATTAAAATCGCACTTAAATATCACCCAGAAACAAAAACTTCTGCTATTGTAAAATTGCAAAGAGTTAGTAGATCCGGTTTGAGAAATTATGTTGATGCAAATAGTATCCCTAGAGTACTTAATGGATTAGGTGTTGCAGTTATTTCTACATCAAAAGGTGTTATAACTGACAAAGAAGCTCGACAATTAGGTGTCGGTGGAGAAGTTTTATGTTATATTTATTAATAGGAGCATTATAATATGTCAAGAATCGGAAAATTACCTATAAGCTTGCCGAAAGGAGTTGGGGTTAATATAGACGACAAGAATATCGTTACAGTAAAAGGACCTCTTGGTGAATTACAACAAGAAGTTAATACTTGCATAACTGTAACTGTCGAAGACAATAATATAGTATGTAAAAGAATTAGTGATGAAAAATCTCATAGAGCCATGCATGGTCTTTATAGATCTTTAATTGCTAATATGGTACAAGGAGTATCTGAAGGTTTTAAAATTCAGTTAGAAATGGTTGGTGTTGGTTATAGAGCAACAGCTAATGGTGAACTTTTAGAATTAAACCTTGGTTTTTCTCATAATGTTATGTTTTTGTTGCCAAAAGAAGTAAAAGTTGCTACTTTTGCAGAAAAAGGAAAAAATCCTTTAATTGTTTTAACTTCTAATGATAAACAATTGGTAGGACAAGTTGCAGCAAAAATAAGATCAATGCGTAAACCTGAACCATATAAAGGAAAAGGTATAAAATATTCTAATGAAGTAGTTAGAAGAAAAGCAGGTAAAGCTGCTGGAAAATAGTATTTTTGTAACCGTAAAATATAAAAAGAAGTTATGACTAAAAGTGTTATAGAAAGAAGAAAAAAAATAAAACTAAGAATAAGAAAGATTGTTAAAGGAACAACTGAGTCACCTAGACTAACTATTTTTAGAAGTAATAAAGAAATTTATGCTCAGATTATAGATGATTCAAAAAGTCATACATTAGCTTATGCTAATACAAGATCTAATGAATTTAAAAGCTTATATTCTGACTTTAAAGGTTCTAAAATCGAAAAAGCAAAATTGGTAGGTCAATTAATTGCAAAAAAAGCTGTAGAAGCTGGAATTAATAAGATAGTATTCGACAGAAACGGATACTTGTATCATGGTAGAGTAAAATCTTTGGCCGAAGGTGCTAGAGAAGCAGGTTTAATTTTTTAATTATAAAATATGGCAAACGCAAATATTAAAAGAGTAAAATCAAGTGAAATAGAATTTACTGATCGTTTAGTTAGCATCCAGAGAGTTACTAAAGTTACAAAAGGTGGACGTACTTTTAGCTTTTCAGCTATTGTTGTTGTTGGAAATTCTAATGGAGTAGTTGGATACGGATTAGGAAAAGCTAAAGAAGTAACCGCAGCTATTGCAAAAGGTGTTGATGACGCAAAAAAGAATCTTATCAAAGTACCTATTCTAAAAGGTACTATTCCGCACGAACAAAATGGAAAATATTGCGGAGCAAGAGTATTTATAAAACCTGCAGCTCATGGAACAGGAGTTATCGCTGGTGGTGCGATGCGTGCTGTCTTAGAAAGTGTAGGCGTTACAGATGTTCTAGCAAAATCTAAAGGTTCATCTAATCCTCATAGCTTAGTTAAAGCTACAATAGATGCACTAGCAAAACTGAGAGACGCATATACTGTTTCGCAAGTTAGAGGGGTTAAATTAAGTAAAGTGTTTAACGGTTAATATTGAGTAAAAAATGAAAAAAGTAGTTGTAAAGCAAGTTAGAAGTAGTATAGGACGACCAGAAAGGCAAAAAAGAACATTGATTGCTTTAGGTTTGACTAGAATTGGTAAAAAAAATGAATTAATTGCTACACCTCAAATAGTCGGGATGATTAATAAGGTTAAACATTTAATAGAAGTAGAAGAAATTAATTAATTTATATTAATAATTGGATATTATGAATTTGAGTACATTAAAACCTGCAGAAGGTTCTGTAGAAACTGCAAAAAGAATAGCTAGAGGTGAAGGGTCTGGAAAAGGTGGAACTTCAACGAGAGGATATAATGGAGCACAATCACGTGCAGGTTATTCCAGAAAATTTGGATTTGAAGGAGGACAGATGCCTATTCAAAGAAGATTGCCTAAATATGGATTTAAACCAATAAACAGAGTAGAATATACTCCTATTAATTTAGATGTTATACAAAATCTTGTTGATAAATTTAATTTAACAGTATTAGATAAAGAAACATTTGTAAAGCATGGTTTAGTTTCTAATAAAGATTTGATAAAAATATTAGGACGTGGAAAAATCGAAGCTCAAATAGAAATACATGCAAATAAATTTTCTGAACAAGCTAAAAATAAAATAGAAACTATTGGTGGCAAAACCATTCAACTTTAACATTTATTGAATGAAAAACTTTATTCAGACATTAAAAAATATATATAACATTGAAGATTTAAGAGTAAGAATAATAAATACTCTAGGTTTTTTATTAATTTATAGATTTGGTTCTTATGTTGTTTTACCAGGAGTTGATCCAGGTCAATTAGGAGCTCTTCAAGCTCAAACAAAAGATGGTTTATTAGGATTATTAAACATGTTATCAGGAGGAGCTTTTTCTAATGCTTCTATATTTGCATTAGGGATAATGCCATATATATCCGCTTCTATTGTAATTCAATTACTTGGATTAGCAATTCCATATTTCCAAAAATTACAAAAAGAAGGAGAAAGTGGAAGAAAGAAAATAACAAAATTTACAAGATATTTGACTGTTGTCATTACAGCAGCTCAAGCACCTGCTTATATTGCGAATTTAGCATCTCAATTGCCTTCTTCTGCAATATATCCATTTGATCCTAATAGTTCAATGGTTTCTGCATTTTTTGTTTTTTCTTCTGTAATTATTCTTACAACAGGAACTGTTTTTGTTATGTGGTTAGGAGAAAAAATAACCGACAAAGGATTAGGTAATGGTATTTCTTTAATAATAATGGCTGGAATTATTGCTCGTCTCCCATCTGCTTTAATGTATGAATTCTTTTCTCGTTTAGAAGATGCAGGAGGAGGATTAGTTGTTTTCCTTGTGGAAATAGTCTTTTTAATGTTAGTTATAATAGCAACTATATTATTAATACAAGGAACAAGAAAAATTCCTGTTCAATTTGCTAAAAGAATAGTAGGTAACAAACAATATGGTGGTGTACGACAATATATACCATTGAAAGTAAACTCTGCTGGAGTTATGCCTATTATATTTGCACAAGCAATAATGTTTATTCCTATTACATTAGTTGGATTTGCCAGTTCAGAATCATTATCAGGATTTGCAGCAGCATTCTCTAATTTTAATGGAATTTGGTATAACCTTACTTTTGCTGTTTTAATTATTGCTTTTACATATTTTTACACAGCAATTACTATAAATCCTGTTCAAATATCGGAAGATATGAAGAAAAATGGAGGATTTGTTCCTGGAATAAAACCAGGTAAAAAAACAGCTGACTTTATAGATAATATAATGTCACGAATAATTCTTCCTGGTTCTGTTTTTCTTGCATTTGTTGCGATAATGCCATCTATAGTTTCTAATGTAGGTGTTAATAGTCAGTTTGCCCAATTTTATGGGGGAACATCTTTATTAATTCTTGTTGGGGTAATTATAGATACATTACAACAAATCGAAAGTCATTTATTAATGAGACATTATGACGGATTTTTGAAAACAGGACGTATAAAAGGACGTACTTATGCTGGAATGGCTGGTTAATATGATGATTTAGGAGAATGGAAATGTATTTGAAGACTAAAGAAGAAATAGAGTTAATTAGAGAAAGTTCTTTGCTTGTTGGTAAAACCTTAGGAGAAGTTTCAAAAATATTGAAACCAGGTATTGATACTCTACAAATAGATAAACTTGCAGAAGAATTTATTTGTGATAATAATGCAACTCCAGGATTTAAAGGATATAGAGGATTTCCTGCAACTTTGTGTATTTCTATAAATAATAATGTTGTTCATGGAATTCCTTCTAAAGATGTTTTTCTTAAAGATGGTGACATTGTTTCGATAGATTGTGGTGTTAAGAAAAATAACTTTTTTGGAGATTCTGCTTATACATTTGCTATTGGTAATGTTAGTAATGAAATAAAAAAATTACTTATAATTACAAAAGAAGCTCTTTATAAAGGAATTGAAAATGCTAAAGATGGAATGAGAACTGGAGATATAGGTTATGTTATTCAAAAACATGCTGAAAATAATAACTTTTCTGTAGTTAGAGAATTGGTTGGACATGGTGTTGGTAAAATGTTACACGAACCACCAGAAGTGCCTAATTATGGAAAAAAAGAATATGGCGTGAAGCTGAAAAATGGTATGGTTATTGCTATTGAACCAATGATCAATTTTGGAAAAAAAGAAGTGTTTCAAGAAAAAGATGGATGGACTATTTCAACTAAAGATAAACAGCCATCTGCTCACTTTGAACATACAATAGCTATAACAGATAAAGGTGCGGATATTTTAAGTACTTTTGATTATATAGAAGATATTTATAAATTGTAATTATTATTATGTCAAAACAAGGATCAATAGAATTAGATGGAGTAGTTAGAGAGTCACTAGGAAATGCAATGTTTCGAGTTGAATTGGAAAATGGACATGTTATTCTTGCGCATATTTCTGGAAAAATGAGAATGCACTACATCAAAATTTTACCTGGAGATAAAGTTAAAATTGAAATGTCACCCTATGATCTTACTAAAGGAAGAATAACTTTTAGATATAAGTAAAAAAAAGTTTTAAATTTGAATTGTGTAATTTTAAAAAAAATATTGGAAGATGAAAGTAAAACCATCACTAAAGAAAAGAAGCGAAGATTGCAAAATTGTAAGAAGGCGAGGAGTCCTTTATGTTATTAATAAAAAGAATCCAAAATTTAAACAACGTCAAGGTTAATTAATTAAAAAAAAAATCGATTTATGGCTAGAATTGTAGGCGTAGATTTACCTAAAAACAAAAGAGGCGAAATTGCTCTCACCTATATATATGGTGTAGGTAGATCATCAGCAAAGAAAATATTAAGCAGTGCTGATGTTAATGTAGACATTAAAGTAAAAGACTGGTCTGATGAGCAGATTCTTAGAATTAGAGGTATTATCAATGATGAATTTAAAGTTGAAGGTGCTTTACGTTCAGAAGTTCAATTAAATATCAAACGTCTTGTTGATATTGGTTGCTACAGAGGTATTAGACATCGTACAGGATTACCTGTTAGAGGACAAAGAACTCAAAAAAATTGCAGAACTAGAAAAGGAAAAAGAAGAACTATTGCTAACAAAAAGAAGGCAACTAAGAAATAGTTTTAATATTTTTATAAAGTACATTTAAATTATGGCAAAAACAAGCAAAACTGTTAAAAAGAAAGTTGTTAAAATAGATAGAACTGGTCAAGCGCACATTAGTGCATCTTTTAATAACATTATCGTTTCTTTAACTAATGACGAAGGACAAGTAATTTCTTGGTCATCAGCTGGAAAAATGGGATTCAGAGGATCCAAAAAAAATACACCTTATGCAGCGCAAGTTGTATCTGCAGATTGTACTAAAGTAGCTTACGATCTAGGATTACGTAAAGTTAAGGTGTTTGTAAAAGGACCAGGAGCAGGTAGAGAATCTGCAATAAGAACATTAGTAACTTCTGGATTAGAAGTTACTGAAATCATGGATGTAACACCATTACCTCATAATGGATGTAGACCTCCAAAAAGAAGAAGAGTATAAGTTTTTTTAATTGAATTTTATAAAATACTTTTATAATGGCAAGATATATAGGACCAAAATCAAAAATTGCAAGAAGATTTAGAGAGCAGATTTTTGGAAAAGATAAGGTAGTTGAAAAGAAAAACTACCCCCCAGGGCAACACGGAAACAGTAGAAAAAAAGTTTCAGAATATGGGTTGCAACTTATGGAAAAACAAAAAGCAAAATATACTTATGGTATATTGGAAAAACAATTTGCTCGTTTTTTTCATGAAGCTGCAAGACATAAAGGAATTACAGGTGAAGTATTATTACAATTACTTGAATCAAGATTGGATAACATTGTTTATAGATTAGGCATTTCTCCTACAAGAGCTGGAGCAAGACAATTAGTAAGTCATAGACATATTATGGTGAATGGAGTTGTTTCTAATGTTCCATCTATGATGTTAAAACAAGGAGATATCGTGGAAGTAAGAGAAAAATCAAAAAATTTATTTGTAATTACTGAAGCTTTAACTTCTAGAAGTAGTAACAAACATACTTGGTTGGAATGGGACAGCGATAAAATGAGTGGAAAATTTTTGGCATATCCTGAAAGAGAAAATATTCCAGAAAATATCAAAGAGCAACTTATCGTTGAATTATATTCAAAATAGTATTAATAATTAGTTTATAACGCATAATCTTATATAGATGGCAATATTAAATTTTCAAAAACCGGATAAAGTAATAATGATTGAATCAAATGACCATTTTGGAAAATTTGAGTTTAGACCTTTAGAGCCGGGCTTTGGCGTTACTGTAGGTAACGCTATTCGACGAATTTTATTATCCTCGCTTGAAGGATATGCAATAACTTCAATTAGAATTGACGGGGTAGATCATGAATTTTCTACTATTAAAGGAATCGTTGAAGATGTTGTTGAGATAATTTTAAATCTAAAACAAGTTAGGTTTAAAAAAATAGTTGAAGATGTTACAAATGAAAGAGTGAGAATAGAAGTATCTGGAAAGGAACAATTATTAGCAGGTGATTTTAATAATTTTTTGACATCTTTTGAAGTTTTAAATAAAGATTTAGTTATTTGTAATCTTGAGCCAAGTGTTAACTTTGCTATAGAGTTAGTAATTGACAAAGGTCGTGGATATGTACCTGCTGAAGATAATAAAACTCACAATTCTTCAATACTTGGGTATGTTGCAATTGATTCAATTTACACTCCTATTAAAAATGTAAAGTTTTCAGTTGAAGATTATCGTGTTGAACAAAAAACTGACTATGAAAAATTAATCATCGAAATACTTACCGATGGTTCAATTACTCCTAAAGATGCTTTGAAAGAGTCAGCTAAAATTTTGATACAACATTTTATGTTATTCTCTGATGAAAGAATTACTATTGACCTTGATATAAAATCGCCTACTGAAGAGTTTGACGAAAATACTTTACACATGCGTCAATTGTTAAAAACAAAACTTAATGATATGGATTTATCAGTGAGAGCTCTTAATTGCTTGAAAGCTGCTGAAATTGATACATTAGGTGATTTAGTTTCTTTAAATAAAAATGATTTACTTAAGTTCAGAAATTTTGGTAAAAAATCACTTACTGAATTAGAAGAGCTTGTTGCAAGTAAAAATCTTCTTTTTGGAACAAATGTTAGTAAGTATAAATTAGACAAGGAATAATATTATGAGACACGGGAAAAGTTTTAATCACCTTGGAAGAACATCCGCACATAGAAAAGCTATGCTTTCTAATATGGCAACTTCCTTGATTCTACATAAAAGAATCAAAACTACTTTAGCTAAAGCTAAAGCATTGCGTAGCTATGTTGAACCTATTATTAACAGAGCTAAAGATGATACTACACATTCAAGACGTATGGTTTTTAGACAATTACAAGATAAATTTGCTGTAACAGCTTTATTTAGAGAAGTTGCTGAAAAAATCGTTGACAGACCAGGGGGATATACTCGAATTTTAAAATTAGGTAATAGACTTGGGGACAACACTGAAATGTGTTATATCGAATTAGTTGATTATAATGAAAATTTATTAAATGTTAAAGATAAATCAACTAAGAAAACTAAAACAACACGTAGAAAAAAAGCAAAAGCAAAAACAGAAGAAACTGTTGTTAGCCAAGCAAAGACTGAATTAAAAGAAAGTGATAATGAAAATTCAGAACCATCTATTGAGGAGGTTAAGGAATAATTTTTTTTTAATTTCTTTTGCAATTAATTAATAAATTGTATTTTTGAAGAGGATAAAGTTGTTTCTTTATCCTCTTTTTATTTTGTATAATTAAAAATTTAAAAATATGAGTAGAATAATAAACATTCACGCAAGACAAATACTGGATTCTAGAGGCAATCCAACGGTTGAAGTTGATTTAATGACTGAAAATGGAATTATAGGTAGAGCTGCTGTTCCTTCTGGTGCATCTACAGGAATTCATGAAGCTGTTGAGCTCCGAGATGGAGATAAAAGCGCTTACATGGGAAAAGGTGTGCTTATGGCTGTGCAAAACATTAATAAAGTTTTAAATGAAGAACTTAATGGTGTTTCTGTATTGGAACAAGCAATAATAGATAAAACAATGATTGACCTTGACGGGTCTCCAAATAAAGGGAAGTTGGGTGCAAATGCAATTCTTGCAGTATCGTTAGCTACAGCGCAAGCAGCAGCTTTGGAAACGGGGCAACCTCTTTATCGTTATGTGGGTGGAGTTAACGCAAAGGTGCTACCAATACCTATGATGAATATTATTAATGGTGGTTGTCATGCTGATAATAAAATAGATTTTCAAGAGTTTATGATTATGCCTGTTGGCGCAGATACTTTCTCGCAAGCAATTAAAATGGGTGCGGAAGTATTTCATAATCTTAAAGATGTTTTAAAGAAAAAAGGATTTTCTACAAATGTTGGTGATGAAGGTGGTTTTGCTCCTAATTTGTCTTCAAATGAAGAAGGTATTAAAGTGATTTTGGAAGCGATAGAAAAGGCTGGATACAAACCAGGTGTTGATGTTTATTTAGCTTTGGATGCTGCTGCTTCTGAATTTTATATTAAGGATGAGAATGTTTATCATTTTCATAAATCTAGTGGAGATAAGATGACGTCTGCACAAATGGTTGATTTCTATAGCAATCTTTGTTCTAAATATCCAATAATATCTATTGAAGATGGTTTAGCTGAAGATGATTGGGATGGTTGGAAAGTATTGACTGACAAGTTAGGCAAGACTGTTCAAATCGTTGGTGATGATTTATTTGTTACTAATTCTCAAAGATTAAAAATGGGAATTGAAAAGAATGTTGCAAATTCAATATTAATAAAAGTAAACCAAATTGGAACGCTTACTGAAACTATTAATGCTGTTAATATGGCTAGCAATGCTTCATACACTTCTGTAATGAGTCATCGTTCTGGAGAAACTGAAGATACTTTTATTGCTGACTTGGCTGTTGCTTTAAACACTGGTTTAATCAAAACAGGCTCTGCATGTCGTTCTGAAAGAATTGCTAAATATAACCAATTACTAAGAATCGAAGAGATGCTTGGTGAAACTGCTCAATATTTAGGTAAAGGCTTTAAGTTTATAAAATAAAGCAATCCATTAATTATTGTAAGAGGGTGGGGAGGATTGCCTGGCAGATAAAGGTCAATAGTATTAGCTGAAAGGAATTTTCGGTTAATACTGTTGCTTTCTGCAAAGATACCACCACTTATAGCATCCGTTCCTGCAAGAATAACAAGCTTTGGTGAAGGAATTGCATCGAAGGTCTTTTGTAAAGCTTCAGCCATATTTCCCGATATAGGTCCCGTGATTACAATTCCATCTGCATGCCTTGGTGAAGCAACAAATTCAATTCCAAAACGTCCCATATCAAAATTAACATTCCCCGCTGCATTCAATTCCAATTCTGCCGAGTTATCTCCTCCTGCCGATACTTGACGCAACTTTAATGTTTTCTTAAAAAAGCTTTTTATTTCAGGCCTCATAATCTCTCGTGTGACTTCAAGTTTGTGCACTCCATAAGTAACAATTAAATCCTCGGGACAGTTGACTGCCATCCTGAAATCGTTTGTAAACACTATATTTTCCGGACAGCGAAACTGGCATTCTTTACAAAAAACGCATTTCCCGATATTTATACTAAAAGGATTAATATCAATAGCCTTAGTTGGGCATAAGTTTTGAAGAAACAGCGCTGTTTCCCCTTCCGGTTCTTTTATTATTTCCGGGCGTCCAGTAAATGTTTCAGGAAGCACAACATTGCTTAAATCTTTAATAAACTGTTTGCCGTGCTTTTTAAATATTTGAATATCTTGAAAGAACATAGTTTTTAATTTTAAAGGTCATTACCGCAATATGAAAGATCGAAGCTTTTATTGCAAAGAGGGAAGTCCGATATCTCTAAATTTCTAACGCAAAGAGCCAATGCCATCCAGTTATGAAGTGATGGGTCTTTTATTTTGTATCTCACAATATTTCCATCCATGTTCGTTATTGCAGTGTGGCATATTTCCCCTCTCCATCCTTCGTTTAACCCAACGATTAAAGCATTCGGAATATAGTTTATATTTCCAATTACAGGCTTATTCGATATTTTGTAATTATTGTTCAATAATATTTCAAACAGTTCCTTTATATATGTAATTGAGTTTTTCACTTCCTCTGTCCTGACATAAAGCCTCGCTAACAAATCGCCTTTATTCTCTGCAACAAATTCTGGCTTTATATTTTTGTAATATAAATAAGGATGCGTTTGCCTTATATCTCTTTCCAACCCTGCCATTTTCGCCGAAAGACCAACAAACCCACAACTTTCAGCCTGTTTTAATGAAATCTTTCCCAAATTATCAAGACGTGAAAGCATTCCTGGAAGATTAAACAATCTATCCGAAATCATATCAAACCTTTCTTCAACATCCACTATCGTTGAATACAATTTCTTTATTATGGATTCGTTTAGCGAATAATTAGTACCTCCAACCCTTATCAATCCTTTTCCAAAACGATTACCACACCAATTAATAAATGAATTTATTGTCAAAGTCCTTAATGGTTCCACAACCGACTTCCCAAATTGGTAAGCAACATCCGTGCAAATGCCCGCAACATCCGATAAATGCATCGCCACCCTTTCATATTCTAGTGCAATCGTTCTCTCTATAATTAATTTCTCATTAATTTGAGTATTTGAAAGTTGTTCGGCTATAACAC
>Ga0154518_1194_pt1 | contig 26689 bp, 22 predicted proteins | sample RifGroE2_FD_105661 | JGI IMG/M metagenome (GOLD analysis project Ga0154518, IMG submission 105661) | Bacteroidetes bacterium GWE2_29_8 | reverse complement strand
GTCCAATAAGCATTTTTTTTTAACATTATTATTTCTGCGACAAAGATAATTTATTGTAAATATAACTATTGATTTTTTTTAATAACCAAATTATTTATTCGTTATTTAAGTTTCCTCTATTACAATTTTGTATTTTGTAGTCTTTTAATAATATTTGTCGGAATTTTTTTTCAGCAATATAAAGTTTTGCCACTTTTTTTATAGGAATAGCCGATTTATATTTTTGATGATATTCTTTTCTAAGTTCTAACATTTTTTGTGAGACTATAATGTCATTATCTGCTATCTGCTCAGCTTCTTTATCTGTTAATGCATCTATACTACCAATAGAATTACATATTTTTTTGCATTTGTTGTCTTGATGAATAAGTTGTTTTTTATTTTCAAACTCATTATAGATAGGCCAAAAAACTTGAGCTTCAGTAGATGTTAACTCTAACTCTTTTGTAATAAAAGCTATTTTTTTTGATTCGATATATTCTGATTTTTCGTGAAGTTTAGCTCCAAATCTATTTTGAGAGAATGTTTGAAAACTAATAATTACAAACACAAAAATCAATAAATTTATTTTTTTCATAACATTAAAATATTTTAGTTTTATAAAATTTAGTAATATGATTCATCCATATAATCATTTTCTAACAAGTAATTATCTATTTCTATTTGTTTATCGTTTTTTAATGGTTTGTTAACAGAGTATGATTCTACTATATCATAATAAAAATCATCATTAATGTCATTATAAGATTCTGTTAGTAAATAATTTTCTATTTTAATATCATTATTTACATTATATTTGTTGTTATATAACAAAAGATTTGTCAATAAAATAAATCCTAATATAATTGGCAATGAATATAAAATTGCTCTTTTATTAAGAAATATATACTCTAAGATTATTGAGTAATATGATTTATTTATATTTTCTTTTTTACTTATATCAATGTTATTGGTTGATGATATTATGTTTAGCTCCAACTGATCAAAATAATTATCAGGGATATGGAAGTGAAAATTTTCTTCCCCTTTTTTATTATTTTCTAATATTTTTGATGTATTTTCTTTCATAACTACTTATTTAGACAATAAAAAGATAACATGGTTTAATTGTCTGATACATATTTTTCAATTTTTTTTACTGCATGATGATAAGATGCTTTCAATGCGCCTTCAGATGTATTTAATATTTTACTCATTTGTTCATAAGAAAAGTCTTCAAAATATTTCATATTAAAAACCAATCTTTGTTTGTCTGGTAATTTTATTATAGCTTCATTTAGCTTTTTCTCTATAAAATCCCCTCTAAAATTTTCAGGTGCATGTAATTTATTTAATAAATCCAGCTCTTCATTATTAACAGAAAAAAAAGAAAATTTCTTCTTCTTTTTTAAAAAATTTAAAGTTTCGTTTGTTGCAATTTGATATATCCATGTGTATAGCTTTGACTCTCCTTTAAATTTATTTATATTTAACCAAACTTTTATAAATGTTTCCTGAGTTAAATCATCAGCATCATCATGGTCAATAACCATACGCCGAATATGTCTATAAACATCTTTTTTATAGATATTTACTAATTCTTTAAAACCTACCTCAATATTAATTTTTAGTAAATTAAGTATTTCTGTATCTTTGTTTTCTTTCATTAAGGTAAATTGCACAAAATAATTTCACGAATTTTTTGGTAAATATAATTACATTTGTAAATATTTATAAAAATATTAATAAAAAATGCCAGGAATAATAAACCTTCTCCCTGATTCTGTAGCAAATCAAATTGCAGCAGGTGAAGTAATACAAAGACCAGCTTCTGTTGTAAAAGAGTTAATAGAAAATTCTATTGATGCAAAAAGTAGTGTAATAAAATTAATAATAAAAGATGCGGGGAGAACATTAATTCAAATAACAGATAATGGTCTCGGGATGAATGATACTGATGCTAGGCTTTGTTTTGAGCGTCATGCTACATCAAAAATAAAAAGTGCAGAAGATTTGTTTAAAATTAGGTCAATGGGCTTTAGAGGAGAGGCTTTAGCAGCAATTTCTGCAATTTCTCAAGTAGAGATGAAAACAAAACAAGAAAATAGCAATTTAGGAACAAAAATAGTAATAGAAGGCTTTGAATTCATATCTCAAGAGTCTGTAAATTGCTCAAAAGGAACTAGTTTTGAAATAAAGAACTTATTCTTTAATACTCCAGCAAGAAGAAATTTTTTAAAGTCAAATGCAGTAGAATACAGGCATATAATTGAAGAGTTTGAAAGAGTTGCTTTATCTTTTCCCGAAATATCGTTTTATTTGTATAATAATGATCAAGAAATATATGCTTTAGAAAAAACAAATAATTTAAAACAAAGAATAGTTAGTTATTTTGGGAGTAGCTATAATCATAAACTAATTAACATAGAAGAAAACACAAAATTATTTAAATTATCAGGTTATTTATCAAAACCAGAACATTGTAAAAAAACACGAGGGGAACAATTTATTTTTGTAAACAATAGATTTATTAAAAGTACTTATATTAACAATGCAATAATAAATGCTTACTCTCAGTATGTTTCATCCGATTTTTTCCCTTCTTATTTTATTTATATAGATATTGATCCTTCTAAAATAGATATAAATATTCATCCAACAAAAACTGAAATAAAATTTGAAGATGCAACAACTTTATGGTCTATAATTAATTCTTCTGTTAGAAAATCCATAGGAACGTTTGCAAATGTTCCTACAATTGATTTTGAACAGAATAAATCAATAGATATACCTCACATTACAAAAGACACTACATTTAAAATACCAGAAGTAACAGTTGACAAAACATTCAATCCTTTTGATGTTGAGAAGAAGCTCGATAATAGAATTCAACAATATTCTAATAAATTTAAAGATAAAGGTTCAATCCCAAACAATTGGGAATTATTATATAATAAATTTGAAAGCATTCCTGAAATTACAGATAAAGAATTACCTACAGTAAATTTAAATAATGATTCACAAATAAAAAACTTTCAAGAAGAAGCAAAAAAAATCACAAACTTTGATAACAATTATTTATTAATTCAAAACAAAGTAATTGTTACAAAATTAACATCGGGGTTAGTATTTATAAACATAAAAAGAGCTATTGAACGAATTTATTTTGAACAATATTATAACAATTACAAAAACAATAAATGTTATTCAAATCAAATAATATTCCCAATTAGCTTTTCTTTAGCAGAAGATAAAATTAAAATATTAATTGAAATAGAAAACGAAATAAAGAGCATGGGTTTTGATTATGAAATACAAAATAATAATAATGTTTGTATAAATGGAATTCCTGATAATATTAAAGAAGCTGATTGTGAAGACATTTTTAATGATAGTATAAACAATCATGTAGAAAAAACAAAAGATGTAAATTATGAAAAAATTATAGAAATATCGAAAACTCTTGCAAAAAAAGTATCTTTAAGAATAAAACCAAATACTTCTGAAGAAATCAACAATATTATTGCAAAATTATTTTCATCTTCGCAACCTGAATATTCTCCAGACTGGCAAAAAATTATAAAGATAATTGCTTATGAAGAATTAGATAACTTATTCATTTAAAAAACAGAACAATATGAATGATAACAATTATAGACCAAATGGATTTAGTTTTTTACCCACTATAATTAAAAATATTATAATTATTAATGTACTCCTATTCCTTCTTAAAATAGCTCTTTATGATAAAATTAATTTTGATATAGATAAATACTTAGGATTACATTTCTTTTTAGCTGATGATTTTAAGCCTTATCAGATAATATCATACATGTTTATGCATGGAGACTTTACGCATCTGCTTTTTAATATGTTTGCTTTATGGATGTTTGGTTCAGCTTTGGAAAATTTCTGGGGAACAAAAAAGTTTATAATATATTTTCTTGTTACTGGCCTTGGGGCTGCCTTTTTTCACTATTTAATATTGTATTATAATGAACTTCGTCCTGCTATAGAAATTATAAATAACTATATAAATAAACCTGATATTAAGGAGTTTGAAAGCACAATTTTGCTTATTACAGAAAAAATTCATTTCAATAATTCCATGCGTGATCTTTACAATGAATTTATTAATACGTACAATACACTGGCATGGAAAGATAACCAAAATATTACAAATCTTTCCGTTGAATTTATGCAACAATTGAAAACTGAAACTTACAATGCTCCCAATATAATAGGAGCATCTGGTGCTGTTTTTGGAATGCTATTAGCTTTTGGTATGATTTTTCCTAATACATTAATATATCTTTACTTTTTTATCCCTATTAAAGCAAAATATTTTGTTATTATTTATGGTGCATTGGAAATATATCTAGGTGTGTCAAGAAACTCTAACGATAATGTCGCTCATTTTGCTCATTTAGGCGGTATGATTTTTGGTTACATCTTAATCAAATACTGGGATAAAAAAAAACATAATTACTAATGAACCTTTTACACGAGTTAAAGAAGCTATTTAAAACAGGGAATATTATTACAAAAATAATAATAGTCAATATTTCTGTATTTGCAGTTGTTAATATAGTTAATTTGTTTGCGTTTCTATTAGCAAAACAAAGTAATGTATTTATGGACATATTGGCATTACCTGCCTACTTGCCAAAACTAATATTAAGACCTTGGACAATATTGACTTATATGTTTTTTCATGTAGACATAATACATATTTTATTTAATCTTCTTATATTTTACTGGTTTGCAAACATATTTAAAGAATATATTGGTGAAAAAAAAATACTTCTTAACTACCTTATTGGAGGTATATTTGGTGGAGTTTTATATATATTGTTCTACAATATTTTTCCTGTCTTTGATCCATATTTAAGGCAGTCATTAGCATTAGGAGCATCGGCTTCCATTTATGCTATTGTAATCGCTATTTCAACGTATATTCCAGATTACAAACTAAATCTAATGTTTGTTGGACCTGTAAAACTAAAATATATTGCTCTTATTTACATTGCTATTGATTTAATAAGTATACCTAAAGGCAATGCTGGTGGTCATATCGCACATATAGGCGGAGCATTATGGGGCTTTATTTACGCCTTAAACCTAAAACAAGGAAACAATCTATTAAAAGCATTTGACAACTTAGAATTTAATTTTACAAAAAGAAAAAGCAATCTTAAAGTAAAATACAAAAGACCTATAAATGACTACGAATATAATAGTGAAAGAGCTGAAAGACAAAAGCAAACAGACATTATATTAGATAAAATTGCTAAATCTGGATATTCTAGTCTTTCTTCTCAAGAAAAAGAATTTCTTTTTAACCAAAGCTCTAAAAAATAAAATGATATATAAGCTTATAAAAAAAATTGTAATATTTCTTAATGTGATATCAGCATTGGGTTTATTCCTTTCTTATAGCGCATCTTATGTTAGTCCTGAAATATCATTATTTATTGCTTTTTTTGGCATTGCATACCCTATATTCCTTATTTTGAATATCTTTTTTATAATATATTGGATAATAACACTAAAAATATATTTTCTTTTATCTTTATTTTCTATTTTAGTAGGATACAACCATATTTTTAATATATACCAACCTGATAAACAAAAATCAAAAATCAATCTTGCTAATTCACTAAAAATAATGTCTTTTAATGTCCAAACATTCGATTATTACAATAGAGATAAACCAATATGGCAAAGAGATGCAATATTAGATTTTATAAAAAACGAAAAACCAGACATTATTTGCCTTCAAGAATATTATTCCAATAATTTAGATTGGTTTGACAATTCTAAAAGTATAAAAAATAACCTAAACATTAAATATTATAAAGCTTCTTTTACTAAATATATTCCTAAAAAAAAGTTTAAAAAAGAAATAGGATTAGCTATTTTTAGTAGACATCCAATAATAGGCTTCAAAATACTCGATATTGATACTACTAGAAATAAAAAAATGATGTATTGCGATATATTATACAAATCAGATACAATTAGAATATTCAATGTACATCTTGAATCAATAAGATTTGGAAAAGAAGATTATATGTTTATTGAAGAAATTAACGATAAAACTAACAACGCAAATTACCAAGTAGGAATAGCAAATATTTATCAAAAATTAAAAAGAGGGTTTACATTGAGAACGCCTCAGGTTAATATCCTGACTAAATACATTAACAATACAAAAACGCCATACATAGTATGTGGCGATTTTAATGACACCCCAACATCATACACATATCATCAAATTGCAAAAAACAATAAGGATGCCTTTGTTGAAAGTGGCGAAGGTATTGCTCAAACATATATTGGAAAATTCCCTTCATTTAAAATTGACCATATTATTTATAGTAATGCCATAAAATCATACAATTTTAAAATCCACAAAGACATTTACCTTTCTGACCATTTCCCTATATCATGCTACATAAAATTAAAAAAATAAATTCGGAATTATCTTTGCTAATTCTATATCTATATTTGTGATACACTCTATGAATACCTATTTTTATTTAAAGCATATCTAAATTAGGGGAAATTTTTAATGGAATTTAAAAATGTACACATTTTACATTAATATACGAAATGTTAATTACAGGTAAAATCCAATAAAGGTAATTATTCAAACACATAAATGTTTACTAAATGTACACTTTATTCCTACTACTAAAAACATAGGATACAAAAGGAATACATAAAGCAAAAAATATTACCAAAATAAAAAAAACATACAACTAATTGCTATTTTTGCGAAATAATTTAAGGTAAACTATAGACTAAAAATGAAAAGATATAAAAAAAATATTAAATTAATTTTTTCTTTAAGCATAATAACAATTACTTTTGTAACAACCATAATAATTGGGCTAAGCATATATTTTGAGCGATTTTACTATCAAGAAAAAATGGTAAAAGAAACAATGCAAAAACATGTTGAAAATTTACACTTATTTTTGCAGTATACAAATGACGAACAAAAAAAAGAGTTCCAAAATAATTTAAATATTGCAAAAAATCTTCTCTACAAATCAAATGATGGCATCTTTGTATTGTCGGACAGTTTAATTGATATAAACAATAATAAGGGAAACCTAAATATTAAAGTGCCAGCCATATTTAAAGGTAATGTTTTAATTAATAGTGATAATTTTATTGGTAATATAGCTGTTAATATAGATTCAAAGGTTGCTATTCTTCAAAATACTAGTTTAGGATATGTTGCTGTATCTTCAAATATATTAAAGTTTGATGGTACTACTACTATTGGAACATATTTAGACATTAATCCAAATATATTAAACTCATTGAAAAATGGGAAAACTTATATGGGCAATATAACCTTTGCTAATGTTCCTCAAAATGTAGCAATAGAACCCATTTTAATTAATAATAATATTGAAGCATTATTAGTACTTGCAAAAACAACAAATACCAATATTTCAAATTTAGAAAATATATTTAACAAAACTAATGTTTATAAAAACGATCGTGCGTTTTTACTAAGTAAAAAAGGGTCGTATCTATTACATCCTTTTTTAAAAGGGAAAAATATTGCAAATACTGAATTTTACAAAAAGTTATTAATGCAAGGCCATACTGAAGGATATTTAGAAGATATTGAAAACGGGGAATTAAATATTATTTATTACAAATATTTTCAACCATATCAAGCATATATAGGAATCGCTGTAAACAAAAAAGAAGCAATTAATGATACTTTAACTAATTTAATTGTTTTTATTTTAATAACAATAATACTTATAGTTTTAGTTCTGTATTTTATTATAACAAAGCTAACAGGTTATATTATAAATCCAATAAATTATGTTTCAAAAATAATAACAGAGTTATCAAAAGGAAGTTTAGCGGCAGAAATAGATACAGAAATAGATAGAGATGATGAAATAGGAAATATTATAAAACCTATTAACCTCCTTATTCAAGGAATTAGAAAAACTACAAATTTTGCTTTAGAAATAGGTAAAGGAAATTTTGATACTGCTTATGAGCCAATGAGTAAAGAGGATACTTTAGGCAATGCTCTTATTAGTATGAGAGATAATTTAAAACTAGTCACACTTGAGGACAAACAGCGCAATTGGATTACTAGTGGCCAAGCGCAAATAGGAGATATCTTAAGGCAACAAATGAATACAGAAGAAGAATTATATAATGAAATAATTTCTTTTGTAACAAAATATCTTAAAGCTAACCAAGGTAGTATATTCTTAATAAATGAAGATAATCCAGAGGAAAAATTTATCGAATTAGTTGCAACTTATGCATATAGTAAAAGAAAATATATAACAAAGCGAATGGAAATTGATGAGGGTTTGGTTGGGCAATGCGTACTAGAAGGTGATACACTTTTTATTACTGATGTTCCTGATTCTTTTATTAATATAACATCTGGATTAGGTGATGCAAACCCTTCTTGTATAGTAATAGTTCCTTTAAAAGTTAATGATAAAATACACGGGGTTATAGAAATTGCTTCTTTTAAAATATTTGAAAAATATGAAATAGAATTTATAGAAAAACTTTCAGAAAGTATAGCATCTACAATTTCAAATTTAAAAATAAATATAACAACACGCATATTATTAGAAACAACTCAACAACAAACAGAGCAAATGCGTTCTCAAGAAGAAGAAATGCGTCAAAATCTTGCTGAGCTTGCTGCAACTCAGGATAAGATAAAACGAAATAATGTTGAGTTAGAAAATACATTTAATGCAATGGATGCCGCAATGGGGGTAATCGAATATGATTTAGATGGAACTATCGTATTTGTGAATAAATATATTACTGACATATTAGAGAAAAAAGCAGAAAATATTATTGGAACAACTTTTAATTCATTAAGTATTTCTGAAAATAATATTGATAATATGTGGAATGAAGTAAAAGCAGGGATATTAAATAAAATAGAAAAATATTATATAGTTAATGATTCTAAAAAGGTATGTTTTCAAGAAACATACTCTTTTAAAAAAGATCCAAACGGAAACATAATAAGGATAATGGCAAGCATGATTGATATTACTGATGCGAAAGTTTTATTATTTGAAACTCAGCAACAAAATGAAGAAATGCGTGCCCAAGAAGAAGAAATGCGTCAAAACTTAGAAGAACTTGCTGCTACACAAGAAGAATTAGAAAGACAAAAAAACGAGCTCTTAAAAACTCATGAAGACATGGAAGGTTTGGTTTCTGCTGTAAATAATTCTATTGGAAGCTTAGGTTTTGATATAAATGGAAAAATACTTGGCGTTAATGATTTAGGCGCTGAAATAATTGGTTATAGTGACAAGAAAAAGCTTAAAGGCGAGCTGTTTTCATCTTTACTTAATGATGAATCTAATAGCATAAATTTCTATGACAATTTAATTGACAATTTATCTAAAGGGAAAATAATATCTAATACATTAACCATTAAAACAAAAGATGGAAATATTAAATATTTAAAATCAAGCTTTTCTCCAATTAAAAATATTAATGGACAATTTGATAAAGTATTCTACCTATTTATTGATGTGACTGAAAATAAAAGATTATTGATGGACTCACAACAACAAAATGAAGAAATGCGTGCTCAAGAAGAGGAAATGCGTCAAAACTTGGAAGAACTAGCCGCTACACAAGAAGATCTTCACAGAAGAGAAGAACAATTAAACGTTCTTACTCGAAACCAAGAATTAATTATAAAAGAAAAAACATCTCAATTATCAGGATTTGTAAATGCTATAAATAGTACCGTAGGAAGTATTATGCTTGACAGAAATCATATCATAATCGACACTAATGAAAACTTTGAAGAACTATTAGGGTATAGTAAAAGTGCTCTTAAAGGACAAGATTTAAACTCCTTTATTTCAGATAAATATAAGGAAATATTTGCACAAAACTGGAAAAACATATTAAACGGCGAAGTCCTTACTAATGAAATTTCCATGAAAAAAGAAAATGGAGAAAATATATGGTTAAGATCTACTTTTAATGGCGTACATGATGATGCAGGTAATATAGTAAACGTTTTAAATATTAATATAGACATTACAACCCAAATAACATTAAACGAACAAATTACAGACAAATTAGAGCAAGAAATGATACATAGTGCTAAACTTGTTGCTCAAGGAAAAATAATGGATGATTTAAAACGGGAATTTAAATTTAAAGAAAGAAAACTTAAAGAAAAAATAGAACAGTTAAATAACCAATTTATTAATAAAAACTAAAAGGAGAAATTTTCATGGCTCAATTTGTATCGTTCGAATCTAATGTAGAAGTATTAGGAGGTGTCGTATTATCAATTATTGATGGAATGTCTGAGTATAAAGAAATAGGCATTAAAATATTAGAAGATAATGGAATAAAAAACATTCAATCTGATGGATGGTATTCTTTACAATCATTATTAGATGCATTCAAAGAAATCTCAAATAAACTAGGAGAACCTACTCTATATCTAATAGGATATCGTATTCCTGAGAACGCTGTGTTTCCTCCAGATATTGACACATTTGAAAAAGGACTTGCTCTTATAGACATGGCATACCACATGAACCATCGTAATGGTGATATTGGCTATTACAAATACATCGCAGTTGATGAAAATAATGCTAAAGTTGAGTGCAAAAACCCATATCCTTGCGAATTTGACAAAGGAATTATTGCTTCTATGTCAAAAAAATACCCACCAGTAAATATTGGTGAAGATGGTGTTATTATTATCTTAGATGAAGATTCTGAAAATAGAAAAAATGGGGGAGATGTATCCACTTATGATGTTATGTGGTAACATACCAACTTATTCATTCTAATAATTATTAATATTACAGAGGCGTCATATCTTGGCGCCTCTGTTTATATCCGCTTAGGATTCGCTGAAAAAGTCAAAACTTATATTTATAATAAATTTTATTTTTTGTAGTAAATTATCTTTGACAAAAATCACAGCTAAAAACAAGCAAACCATCACGGTATCAATTCCAAAATTCCTTGTTGTACTTTCAATGTGCCTGCAACAGTACCCATATTTGTTATAACCATGTTTGTTGAGCCAGCTTGACCCATCTCTAAAAGAGATACGTTTAATGGATCTCCAGGATTAATAATTTGATACCACCCCCGATTTGTGTGTCTGGGTACTAAAAAAAATGTGTCTTGTAAAAATTTTAGATTTGTAAAAAAAACAAAAATATTAACTAAAATAATTACAAGACGATGGTAAAATTAACAAAAAAACAATTAGGAGAAGCAATAAAAACGGAATTGCAATAATATAATTATTGATTTTATTATTAATATTTAAATTTATAGAACTCTATTAAAAAAATAATTTAGTTGTCTAATTTATTAACAATGTCGTGCAGCTTTATATAAGCAGAACGAGTAACAGGAGTTATGGGGAGTCTAAATTGATTAGATATCATATTTTTGATACTTAAAACAGCTTTTATTCCTGAAGGATTGCCTTCACTAAACATAACTTCCATCAATTCGAAAAGTTTGTAATAATGTTCTTTCGATTTTGTAAAATTATTGCTTAAAGCCATTTTTATTATTTCTGTAAATTCAGCAGGATAAGCATTAGCGGTTACAGAAATGACTCCTTCAGCTCCAATTGAAATTAAAGGAAGAGAATATTGATCATCGCCACATAATACTAAAAAATCTTTTGGTTTTTGTGATATAATTTGCATGGACTGAACTACATCTAATGACGCCTCTTTTACTCCAATAGCATTTTTAAAGTCGCTTGCTATTTTTAAAATGGTATCAGTCGAAATATTTACACCAGTGCGAGATTTTATATTATATATTATAACTCCTACAGGGCAAGCCTCAGATATCTCTTTATAATGTAAATATACCCCTTTTTGAGATGGTTTATTGTAATAAGGACACACGGATAATATTGCAGAAATACCATCAAAATTACGTTTTCTAATTTTATCTACTATTTCTTGAGTATTGTTACCTCCCATACCTACAACTAAAGGCACTCTATTATCAATTGTTTCAATCATAAAATCAATTATGGCATTTTTTTCATCTGTAGATAAGGTTACAGATTCGGATGTAGTTCCAAGTGTCACAATATAATTAACTCCATTATTTATTACAAAATTTATTAATTTACCTAAAGATGTAAAATCAATGCTTTCGTCTTTTCTAAAAGGTGTAACCATAGCAACACCTGTTCCTTTAAATTTATTCATTATTTCTCTATTTTTTTAACATTGATAAATAATGTGTTATCTGTAATATTAAATATTTTAAATCCTTATTTTTTTCTATATCAATCATTATATCATAATATTTTTTTCTAAGATTATCAGCTTTTCCTACTTTTAACTTAGCTTTAGATAATGCTGATATATATTCTATAGTAAAACTATTTTCTGTTGTTAAATCAATTAATATATCATATTCAGTATTAATAAAATCTCTAACACAAATAGCGTTTGGTTTATAATACCAATTTAAATCCTTAACTGTTATATAATCATAAAATATCTTAGGAAAACAATAATGAGGAACTGTTTTTTCAGGAATCATTCCTAATGCTTTAACCGTTTTATGCTCTTCTTGTAATGATTTGACAAAATCAGAGATTACATTATATTGTTTTTCGCTTTCTAAATAATATAAAATACCAATCTTTTTTGCTGTTTTTAAATTGGAGAGAACTTTATCTCGTTTAAGATTCTCCAACTCCTTATTAAGCATAATATAACCAAGTCTATATTTTATTTTATCAATAATGTTCACTTCTTATCTTTTTATTTTTTTACAAAACTACTATAAAATTAATTATAAATTAACATCGTTACACTAAATAATTTAAAATTAGCTAGCATAAAATAAACATATACCTAGGATAAAAGTTATCTATATTAAACATTTATCAAAAAACTTCAAGCAATAATTTATAGCTAGTTATTTAAATTTTTTTTTTACTAAGAATTATATTCTATCTTTAATTTTAGATAAAAGTAGAAGCGACTTTTGCTTTTTTATAAGCTGTATCGTTCTTTAAAATTAGATATTTAGTCTAATTTTGGTATAGTTTAAATAATTTTGCAATGTATTTTCCTACAACATCAAATTCTATATTTACAATTGTCCCTATTTTAAAATCTTTAAAATTAGTATTATTGTAAGTGTAAGGTATTATTGCAACTGAAAAAGTATTCTCGTTAGAGTCTACAACTGTTAAACTTACCCCATTTACACTAATAGAACCTTTTTCCACTGTATAATTACCCATTTTAGGATCATATTCAAATACATATTTCCAACTACCGTCTGTTTCTTCTATTGATTTGCAAATAGCAGTTTGATCTACATGACCTTGCACTATATGACCATCAAATCGAGCATTAACAGACAAACTTCTCTCCAAATTAATTTCACTGCCATTTACTAAACATCGCATATTAGATTTAATTAAAGTTTCTTGTATGGCTGTGACTATGTATTGTTCTGCTTCAGTATTTACTTCAACAACTGTTAAACAAACGCCATCATGACACAAACTTTGATCAACTTTTAACTCTTTTGCCAAAGGGGTTTCTATTGTGAAATTAATATTGCTTTTATCTTTTTTTATTGACACTACCTTGCCTAATGATTCAACTATTCCTGTAAACATAATATAAATAAATTTAATTAGTATTGCAAACCTACTTCTTTTTTTTTACAAAAATGAAATTTAATTAATTATTTTTCCTTATTACTTTTGTAAAATACAAAACAGCGACGTTAATTTGAGAAAGAAATTGACATGTTTGTAAACATAACTAATCGGAATATTTCAAACGATCTTTTTAACAAAATTTATTATCAATAATTAAAATTACTTATTAAAATTCATAAAAATGCCATTAGTTTAAAATATTATTTAATACTTTTGATTTTGTTATTAGTTATGGATTATATTTGCAACTTTAGCTAAATACTTTTTTGTTAATGAAATTAATTGATGTAATAAATAAGTCAAAGACCCCTTATATTTCATTTGAAATATTACCTCCTTTGAAAGGTCAAAGTATTGATAAATTATTTTCAATACTTGATGTTTTAATGCAATTTTCACCTCCATTTATAAATGTTACCTATCATAGATCTGAGTTTGTTTATAAAGAAAAAGCAGGAGGAATTTTCGAAAAAGTAGCTGTACGTAAACGTCCTGGGACAGTTGGTATTTGTTCAGCAATAATGCACCGTTATCAAACGGATTCTGTTGCTCATATTATATGTGGTGGTTTTTCAAAGCAGGAAACAGAAGATGCTCTTATTGATCTTGATTTTTTAGGAGTTAAAAATATTTTAGCATTAAGAGGTGATCCTGCAAAAAATGAAAAACATTTTGAACCAGAAATAGATGGACATAGTTATGCTATAGATTTGGTTAAGCAAATAGTTAATATGAATAAGGGTATTTATCTTGATGAAGATTTAAAAAATGCAATTAATACAGATTTTTGTGTAGGTGTTGCTGGTTATCCAGAAAAACATTATGAAGCAGCAAATTATCAATCAGATTTAAGATTTTTAAAAGCAAAAGTTGATGCTGGAGCTGATTATATTGTTACACAAATGTTTTTTGATAACCAAAAATATTTTAAGTTTGTTGATGATTGTCGTGCTATAGGTATTAATATTCCTATAATTCCAGGAATAAAGACAATAACTAATAAAAAACAAATATATTCTATCCCTAAAATTTTTCATATTGACATTCCTGATGATTTATACAAAGATATTTTTAATTCAAAAGATGATAAAACTGTATGTGAAATTGGTTGTGATTGGTCTATAGAGCAAAGTAAAGAATTAATAAAATATGGAGTTCCTTGTTTACACTATTACACCATGAGTAATCCTGAACCTATTGTAAAAATTATAAGAAAAGTGTTTTAATGTTCCCTTCTTTATATAAATATACGTTTAGATTTAAAGTCGCTTATAAAGAAATAAGAGACTTTATTTTAAAGATGAGTAATTACTCTTTGTTCTTTTTTAGTTTCATAGGATTTATGTTTGTTATATATGATATAGGATATGATCACGCTGATTTCGTTTCAAAAAACATAATCTATGTTTACACTTCCCTTGTTTACATTCTGTTTTGTTCCTTGTTTGCAAATTTAGTTTTGACAATTAGTTCTAAACGTAGTTTTTTCTCCATAATTTTGGATATGATTTTGTTGTCATATTTATTATTTTCAATATTATCAAACTCTTTTATTCCCGAGTCTTTTAATCATGATAGTGATGTTGTCCAATTGCTAAATGAAAAAATATTCATTTACATTACATTTACAATACTTTTTATAATTGAATTTTCATTGAAAACACTAGGAATGTTAAAACGCAATGTGAATCCAGCTTTGTTATTTATATTTAGTTTTGCCTTTATAATTGTAATTGGTTCATTTTTACTTATGTTACCTAATTCAACGACAGATGGAATAAGTCTTATTGATGCCATTTTTACTTCTACAAGTGCTGTTTGTGTCACTGGGCTTATAGTTGTTGATACTGCTACAACTTTTACCATGCTAGGCAAAACAATAATCATGGGATTAATACAAGTTGGAGGCTTAGGTATAATGACATTTACAAGTTTTTTAGGGATAATGTTTCAAAGTAATAGTAGCAGTAGCTTTTCAAATCAGATGATGTTAAAAGACATTATAATAGAAGAAAAATTGGGAGAGATATTTAATGCTATTTCAAAAATTATTTTGATAACATTTTTAATAGAATTTGTAGGAGCTTTGATTATTTTTGCAAGTATAGCACATCTTGGATGCATGGATTTAAAAAATAAAATATATTTTTCTATATTCCATTCAATTTCTGCATTTTGTAATGCAGGTTTCTCCACTTTTACAGATGGTTTATATGAAAGCACTGTAAGGTATAATTATAATTTACATTTGATAATAGCTTTTTTGGTTATATGTGGTGGTTTAGGTTTTCCTATTTTGTTTAATTACTATAGATATTTTAAGCATTTTTTAAAGAATAAAATTAGACAAACTCTTACAGGAGACCGTTATCGTCATCTTCCTTTAGTTATAAATGTTAATACTCGAATAGTTTTATTTACAACAATTATTTTACTCGCATTTGGAACTATATTTATTTTTATAACAGAGTATAATAATACATTAAGCGAACTAAGTCTAAAAGGGAAAGTTGTTTCTGCTTTTTTTGCATCTGTAACTCCTAGAACAGCAGGATTTAACACTATAAACATGGGACTTCTCTTAAATTCAACGTCTCTAATAATTATATTTTTAATGTGGATTGGGGCATCACCAGGCTCAACTGGTGGTGGGATAAAAACTACTACTTTTGCAATATCTATATTTAATGCAATAAATGTATCAAGAGGGAAAAATAGAATTGAATTATTTAACAGAGAAATACCAGAATTATCAATAAGAAGAGCTTATTCAATAATGTTTATGTCTATTCTTATAATAGGATTGTCAACATTCCTAATAAGTGTATTTGATTCTAAAATAGATATATTTAAGGTCGTTTTTGAATGCTTTTCTGCATTTAGTACAGTTGGGCTTTCTTTAGGAATCACACCAGAGTTAAGTACTCAAAGTAAAACTGTAATTATATTTTTAATGTATATAGGGCGAGTTGGAACAATTACACTTCTAATAGCAATGGTAAATAGAGTAAAAATATTAAGTTATAGATATCCTATAGAAAATATTTATATCAATTAAAATTAAAAAAAATGAAATTCATTGTAATAGGTTTAGGCAATTTTGGTGCTGCTTTAGCAATAAACTTAACCTCATTAGGTCACGAAGTTATTGCCGTTGATATGGACTTTCACAAAGTCGATTATTTTAAAGACAAAGTTTATAGTACAGTCTGTATTGATCCAAAAGACATGCATGCTTTAGCTACTTTGCCCTTAAAAGATACGGATGTTGTTATTGTTGCTATTGGTGAAGATTTTGGAGCATCTGTTATGATTACTGCACAATTAAAACAAATGAAGGTAAAAAAAATAATAGGACGCTCTATTAATGAATTGCATAGAACTGTATTAGAAGCTATAGGTGTTGATGAAATTGTACGACCAGAACAGGAGACTGCTGATAGATTCTCTAAAAAATTAGAATTGAAAGGTTATATTGATTCTTTTGAAATTGCAGAAGGATATAATATTGTAGAATTAATAGTCCCCGAAATGTTCATTGGCATGAGTGTTCGTGAATCCGCTTTTCGTAAAAGATTTAATATTATGATTGTTACTATAATGAGAGAGTCTGAATATAAAACAGTTTTTGGAACATCAAAGATGAAAAGGCAAGCACTAGGAGTTATTACCCCAGAAACTGTATTTGAAAAAAATGACATTCTTGTTCTTTATGGCAATAATGATGATATAAAAAAGATGTCAGAAATAACATCCTAAACGCAAATAATGAAAATAAAAAAAATAGATTTATTTGTTTTAAAGGCATACTTAGGACCTTTTATTGCTACTTTCTTTATTGTATTGTTTATATTTCTTATGCAGTTTGTATGGAAATACATTGACGATATGGTTGGGAAAGGATTGGAATGGTATATTATTGCAGAATTATTATTTTATGCAACATCTACGTTTGTGCCATTAGCTATTCCTTTGGCTATATTATTGTCTTCTCTTATGACATTTGGGAATCTTGGTGAACACTATGAGTTAGTGGCATTAAAGTCCTCTGGAATATCTCTAATTAAAATAATGAAGCCTTTAATAATATTTACATTTATAATTTCCGTTTCAGCATTTTTCTTTGCAAACTATATACTTCCTATAGCAAACCTAAAAATGGGTGCTTTACTTTATGATGTTAGACAACAAAAACCAGCAATAAACATTAAAGAGGGTATTTTTTATAATGGAATTAGTAATTACGTTATTAAAGTTGCTCATAAATATCCTGATGGAAAAAGAGTAAGAGATATTATGATTTATGATCATTCTAAAAACTTGGGCAATATTAATTTAACAGTAGCTAAAGAAGGAATTATTGAAACTACTGATAACAAAATGACATTGCAAATAAAACTTTTTAATGGATATAATTATTATGAAAATCCTGATAACAAAAATCAATCATCAAAATCAACCAAATTAACATTTCAAAAAAGTAAATTTGAAGCACAAACAATAAGAATTGATATTTCCGAATTTGCTCTAACTAAGACTAAAGAAGAATTATTTAAATCTCACTATCAAATGCTTAATATTTCTCAGTTAAACAAAGCTGTAGATTCGCTAATTATAGATAAGAAAAGAGCTTTCCAAAGCTACATTAATAGCAGTATGGAGATGTTCTTCTTTTACAGTAATTATTATAGGAAAAATGTTAAACCTAATGAAAATAAATTGCCTATGCATTACGAGCAAGCAAATAATGCAAATAGAAATCAGGCTATTAAAGAAATGGCTTTAAATCAAGCTCGTAATTTAAAACAATTCTATTTCTTTAGGGAAGAAGATACTATATATCGAAGCAAAAATATATCTAAGCACAAAGTCGAACTGCACAGAAAATTCACACTTTCCTTTGCATGCTTTCTTTTCTTCTTTATAGGCGCACCATTAGGGGCTATAATTAGAAAAGGAGGCTTTGGAACGCCTGTAGTAATATCGGTTGTTTTTTTCGTGATATTTCACGTAATATCAATGACTGCAGAAAAATCAGTAAAAGAAGGTGTACTTAATGATTTTATTGGAATGTGGTTAGCCACATTTTTAATATTTCCTTTAGGTATTTATCTAACAAAAAAAGCTATTAACGACTCTACATTACTAGACCAAGACTCTTACTATAAGTATATTAACAAAATAATGCGCAAACTCAACTCCATCCTTAAAATCAATAAATAATGAAAATATTAATAATTACTAGTAGAGTGCCTTTACCTGCTGAAAGTGGATATACTATTGCTGTTAATAATTTTGTAAAAGGGCTTTATGAAGCAAATATTGATTATACCTTGTTGTCTATTAATACTTCCAAGCATTTTGTCGACACAACTAAATTTGATAAAATAGAATATTTAAAAAATAGGTTCTTTAGTGCATACATAAAAACAAACATTAATTTATGCTCTGCCTTCTTTAATCTATTTTCAAACAAATCATATAATATTCAACGATTTATTTCAAAACAATACATTCTGACAATTACAGAAATTCTTAAAAATAATCAGTTTGATATAATTCAGATTGAAGGGCTATATGCTTCAACTGCAATTAATACTATAAAAAAATTATCTAAAGCAAAGATTGTCTTTCGTGCTCATAACGTTGAATATTTAATATGGGAAAGAATGGCGAACAGCCAAACTAATATTATTAAAAAATATTATTTCAAACTACTAGCTGATAGGCTAAAAAAATATGAAAAAGATTTTATTCTAAATAAAACTGATTTACTTATAACATTTTCAATAAATGATTTGAATGAATTTATAAATTGGGGATACGAAAATAGTTTTTATATAAACCCTATTGGCATTGAAACTAAACTATATAAAACAGAAAAAGAAAAATCAAAAAACTTAACATTATTTTATATTGCATCATTTGATTGGATGCCAAATACTGAAGGACTACTTTGGTTTGCCGAAAATGTTTGGGAGAATATTCAAAAAAAATATCCAAACTTGCATTTCATTGTTGGGGGAAGATATATGAATAAAGAGATTAACGACCTAAAAAATAAAGGAATTGATATTTTAGGAGAAGTTAAAGACGCCATACAATTTATTACTCAAAATGACATTATGATAGTACCACTCCTTGCAGGAAGCGGCATAAGAGTAAAAATATTAGAAGCTATGGCTGCTGGCAAAATTGTAATATCCACATCAATAGGAGCGGAAGGAATACAATACTCTAATCTCAAAAATATTATTATAGCAGACACTCCTGATGAGTTCTTAAATGCAATTAATAAAATTATTGAAAATAATGAGTTATTTAATCTAATTTCTTCAAATGCCGAAAAACTTATTTACGAGCAATATTCTAATCAAAAAGTAATCAATAAACTAATTGAAAAGTATAAAGAAGTTGTAAAATGATACCAGAAATTACTTTCATAATAGCAGTTATTGGTATTTTGCATACTTATTTGCTATACCCTTGGATAACTAATTATAAAGCAAAAAATCACAGTCAAAATAACATTGTATATGATATAAATGACGAAAACTTACCTTACGTATCGATAATATTCGCAGCTCACAACGAAGAAAAAGTAATCGAACAAAAAATAATATCAACATTCAATTCAAACTATCCTAACTATAAAATTGAGTTAATAATAGGAACTGACAACTGCTCAGATAATACTGAAAACATAATTGCAAAATATAAATCTAAATACAAAATTAATCACCTAACTTTCATTAAAAGACAAGGAAAAGCTAGTATCATTAACCAATTAGTTGAAACAGCTCAAAACTCAATAATAATTCTGTCTGATGCAAATGTATTCTTCGACGAGCAAACAATATATCAATTAGTTAAACACTACAAAAACTTGAATATAGGACTAGTTGGGGGAAATATTCTAAACAATAAAAACAAAACATCAAAAGGAATAATTTCTCAAGAAAAATATTATTTGTATAAAGAAAACTTACTGAAATACCAAGAAGGAATAATATGGGGAAGCATGATTGGAAGTTTCGGAGGATGCTATTCTATTCGAAAAGAATTATTCATTGAAATCCCTACTAATAAACTACTTGCTGATGATTTTTTTATTACTATAAACATTCTAAAACAAAATTTTAAAGCTATTAACGAGCTCAATGCAATTGCTTTTGAAGACTTAAATGAAAGCATTTGGGAAGAATTCCGGCGAAAAAAAAGAATATCCGCAGGAACATTTCCTATAATAATTCAAAATTTTAAAATGTGGATACTACCTTTCAATGGGCTTTCATTCGCTTTTTGCTCTCACAAAGTATTACGTTACATTACTCCTATTCTAGTAATAATTGCATTTATTTCAAACATAATAATATTTGAGCAAAACATTGTTTACAAATTAACTCTCTTATCCCAAATAATATTATACACAATACCTGTAATTGATGCAATACTCTCTTATCTAAAAATAAATATTAAACCAATGCGTTTTATATCTCATTTCATTTTAATGAACATGGCTCTTCTTATCGGAATTATAAAATCTATAATATCAAAAGGAAACCCCAATTGGAAACCTTCTAATCGCAATATATGTATATAATCGCATGGCAAATAATGTAGTAATTTTTATCTCATTTACATCATCATAACAAATATAAAATCAGATTAGAACTAAGCCAAGACCTTTGTAAAAAGTACTTTTTAATAATTTTATTATTAAATCTCAATATTTTTTAGACTTTGCTATTGGTTCATTAAAATTTTAGACTTGCAATTGTCCCAGTTTTTATTTTGGTCAATAATGCCTTTTTAATTAAATAAGAGGAGTTAATAACCTCTCTTGGTTTAATCAAAATCAATTTTTGATATAGAGCACATATAAAGCACATATACAGTTCATGTAGAGCACATATAGAGCACATATAGAGCACTTTAACCTCACTCTTAACTCCACTCAATCAACATCAAAACCTTATTTCGTCCTTATAATCAAATGATTAACCAGTCAAATTAAATCATATTTGCTTTTTGTTATTTTAAAAAAGTATACACTTTTTGCTTTAATTACCAGTATGTTAACCAAAACAATACAATATAATAAAATTGATTATGTTTTTTATAGCTAAATTATCTCCATACTTTATATATTCTTCTATAAATTCAATTCCCACATACCAACAAATTTAACAATCAAAAAAACAAAATAAAAGATTGATGATTATTTATAACTATAATTTTTAGCTATTGTATCCCATATTGTGCTTATCCGTTTGATTGGATTTTTCCAGTTTACTAAAACTGTGACGATCTAATTTTGATATTATTTGTTAAAAAAATGTTATATTTGCCATTATGAAGGGAGGTACCTCAAAGATAATAATTTGAGTAAATATTACACCTTTCTTTTTCCATTTAGGACGCTATTGGTATTTTATCAATTAATAGAATTTTTAGTTGAAAAATAAAATATTAATAATAATTTTGAAGTCTAATTAAAAAAAATATTTTAATAAAGTATAATTATGAAAAGAAGGTCACAATATTTAATTTGGGGAATATTTATTTGTTTCATTATTTCAAGCTCATGTAAACAGCAAATAAACGTCGTTAATGTAAATAAAATTCCTAACGAAGAAATAAATAGGCAAGGTCTTTATTATGCTTTACCCAAAACTGCATTAACTATAGATGTTACAATAAAAAAAACAGAAAACAATGTTGGTATATATTATCAATATGCTGAAAAATTACTTGGGATTAAAGATTATGTAAAGAAAAACAATACTTATTGGGAAATAGTATCTTTTGATATAAACGAGTTTATAGTTCCAGATGAAAATCACTATTATTATGTAGAATTACCAAGAAAACGAGATGAAAAAACAGAAAATAATACCATTGCCGAACTTAATGAGAATGGAATGATTGTAAGTTTAAATAGTAAAAGCAATATATTAGGAGAAATTAAAGAAGCTGATTTGCAAAACAAACAAATTAATAAAGACTTGGATAACTCTTTATTAATACCAATAAATAGTAATTTAACAGAAAAAGTTGACACTATAATAAGAACCGAAATAATAGATTCTATTCCTGTTCAAAATATAATTCTGTCAAGATCAATTGTTGAAAAATCATTAGAAGATAAAGCAAAAGAAACTACGGAGTTTATTTTTAAATTACAAGATAAAAAATTTAACTTAATATGGGGGGAACAAGAAGTTAATTATGAAAAAAACACTCTTGAATTTATGTTTAAAGAACTGGAACGTAAACAAAATGAATACATAAGTTTATTTAAGGGAAATACAAGCACTCAGTATTATAAATATAAATTTGTATATATACCAAAAGTAGGAGATGATGCTAATAATCCAATATTACTTAGATTTTCTCAAAGTGAGGGATTAGTAAACAGTTCAAAAGATGGTAAAGCTATTTTGTTAAATATGCAAAAGATAAGTGATAATAGAAAGCTGAGTGGTTTTATATCTGAAATATCAAAACACAATGAAGAAGGGAAAAAAGGTTATTATTATAGAATTCCTGAATTATTTAAAGTTTGGACAGAGTATGGCGAAAATGTTAAGTTTGAAAAAGTAATAACAATACCTCAATTAGGTGTAACTAATTTTTTACCTGCTTACAAATATAATGTCAATTTCAATCCTAAAACGGGAGCAATAAAATCTATTGGAAAATAAATTATGCAGGTTAAAACAATTTTCAAATCTTTTATAGATTATATAAGCAAAGTTAATTCAACCTTAGAAACGGAATTAGTCTATAAAAGTCAGTATGAGCTTATTGTTGCTATAATTTTATCTGCACAATGCACTGATAAGAGGGTTAATATCATTACACCTGCATTGTTCGAAAATTGTCCTAACTTTACGGTAATGAACACAACATCCAAAGATGTTATATTTGATTTAATTAAAAGTTGTAGTTACCCAAATAATAAAAGTAAGCATTTAAAAGGGTTAGCTTCATTGATAATAGATAAATTTAATGGGGAAATTCCTTCTGATTTTGACACTTTGATAAAATTGCCAGGAATTGGACGCAAAACAGCAAATGTTTTTCTTTCCGTTATTCATAATCAACCAACAATGCCTGTTGACACTCATGTAAATAGACTAGCCAAAAGAATAGGATTTGTTAGTGAAAAGGCTAACTTATTAAAAGTAGAACAAGAATTAACAAAGAATATTCCAGATCACCTATTAAACAAAACTCATCATTGGCTAATTCTTCATGGGCGTTATGTGTGTAAAGCAAGGAAACCTATGTGTAATGATTGTCAAATAAGTAGTTTTTGTAAATATTTTAATTCAAATATGTAATGATTAATAATAAAGAGCTTATTAATAAGCTAAAAGAAGGACAGGTTATATTATATCCAGCAGAAACAATATGGGGTATAGGATGTGATGCTACAAATGAGGAAGCCGTTAATAAATTAATAAAAATAAAATATAGAAATGCATTTAAAGGTTTTATTGTTTTAGTAGATAGGTTTTCTCAAATCTACAATTATGTTGTTGATGTTCCTGAAATAGCAGAAAGTTTAGTTGAATATGCAGATAGTCCTTTAACTATAATATATCCAAAAGGCAGGAATTTAGCTTCAAATGTATGCAATGAAGATGGAAGTATTGCTATTAGAGTTGTAAAAGAAGGGTTTCCATTTGAATTTTTAAAAACATTTGGGAAACCATTAGTTTCCACTTCTGCAAACATAAGTGGCGAAGTTTCACCAAAAACTTTTAAAGAAATTAACCCACAAATTATTAAATCAGTAGATTACATTGTAGATTTGCCAAATATTATATTGAAATCAAAAGAATCAAGCATATTAAAACTAAACATTAACGGTGAATTCAAATTTATCAGACAATAGCAATTTTGAAAGTTGTATTAATAAGGATGAACTTAAACTTTTTAAAACAATTTCTGAGATAGCAGAAAAAAACAACAGCAAGGCTTATGTTATAGGAGGCTTTGTTAGAGATTTACTCCTAAATAGATACTCCAAGGATATAGATGTGACTGTAGTGGGGAATGGGATTGAAATAGCAGAGCAAGTTAACCTTAAGCTAAATAAAAATGCAAAAGAAATAAATGTATTTAAAAATTTTGGAACTGCAATGTTTCGATATAAAGATATGGAAGTTGAGTTTGTTGGTGCAAGAAAAGAATCATACAATTCAGACTCACGTAAGCCTAATGTTACAGAAGGAAATATTGAAGAAGATATAGCTAGACGTGATTTTACTATAAACACTTTGGCAATAAGTTTGAATAAAGAAAGCTATGGGGAACTAGTTGATATATACAATGGCATAAATGATTTAAACAATAAATTAATAAAAACGCCATTGGCTCCAGACATTACGTTCTCCGATGATCCTTTACGAATGCTTAGAGCAATAAGGTTTGCTACTCAACTTGATTTTGAAATAGACCCAGATTCTTTTAATGCAATAAAAAATAATGTAAAAAGAATAGAAATTATATCTAAAGAAAGAATTACTGACGAATTAAATAAGATTCTTCTATCGGCAAGACCTTCAAAAGGTTTGATTTATCTTTATGAAACTGGGCTCTTAGAAAAAATACTACCTGAAGTACATAACTTGAAAGGCGTGGATGTTATCAATAACATTGGGCATAAAGATAATTTTTATCATACAATAGAAGTGGTTGATAATGTTTCCGAAGTAAGCAACTCTTTATGGTTACGATGGGCTGCTCTTCTTCATGATATAGGCAAACCAATAACAAAGAAGTATATAAAAAAAATCGGTTGGACTTTTCATAATCATGATTTTGTAGGAGGCAAAATGGTTATTGAAATATTTAGAAGATTAAAACTTCCGCTTAATGACAAAATGAAATACGTAAAAAAAATAGTAGAATTGCATTTACGTCCAATTTCATTAGTGGAAGAATCTGTAACCGACTCTGCTATTCGTAGATTAATGTTTGACGCAGGAGAAGAGCTTGATGATTTAATGATTCATTGCAAAGCAGATATTACATCTAAAAACCCAGAAAAAGTAAAGAAATATAAAAAGAAGTTTGAGGAAATACGAGAGGAGATGCGTCAAGTAGAGGAAAGAGATAGAATTAAAAATTGGCAACCTCCCATATCTGGGGAAGAAATAATGACTTTATTTAATATTAAGCCTTCCTATACTGTTGGTGTATTGAAAAATTCACTTAAAGATGCTATTCTTGATGGAGTAATAAGTAACGATTATGACTCCGCAAAAGAATTCATTATAAAAAAAGCAAAAGAATTAGGACTAAAATTAATAATTAATGACTAATAGTTTGTAATATTCTATAAATTAGATTACTGTATGCCAACAAATTTAACAATCAAAAAATAAAGCAAAATAAAAGATTAATGACTATATTATAATAATAATTTTCAGTTATTTCCAAAACCAATATACTAATGTTGTCTATTAGAAAATTTCAAAAACGCTTAGTTTTTTTTCTAATGGACAATCAGGGATAAATATTCAATTTGTAAAAAAAAAGTACCGATATAAGATTATATCGGTACTTAACTTGATATAGCTTGTTATTAGGGTTAGAGGTACCTCTTAAAATCTTTCGTAATCCTTATCAATTGAATCTTTGCCCATATTTAATGAAATACCATTGCCAGTGTGCCTATTGCTCGACTTGTACGAATCGCTTTGAAATATTTTTCCTCCAGTTTGTTTTGAAAACTTATGTTCTTGCCTAGCTTTATTATTATTAACCTTTTTATTTAAATCATTCTCTAATTTAAAAAAAGATATGCTTTCTAATAATTTTTCTGCTTGAACTGATAATTCTTCAGAGCCTGTTGCCATTTCTTCAGATGCTGCTGCATTTTGTTGGGTAACTTTGTTTAGTTGTTGTATTGCATTATTGACTTGTTCTGCTCCTGAAGTTTGCTCTATACTTGCA
>Ga0154518_1162_pt1 | contig 34200 bp, 28 predicted proteins | sample RifGroE2_FD_105661 | JGI IMG/M metagenome (GOLD analysis project Ga0154518, IMG submission 105661) | Bacteroidetes bacterium GWE2_29_8 | reverse complement strand
AATTAGAGATAAAGGTAAAATTGCAGCAACATTTGGCTCATATGGTTGGAGTGGAGAAGCTGAGAAAATTATAAAATCAAATCTATCAAATTTAAAGCTTAATGTATTGGAAGAAACAATGTTTATTAAATTTGCACCAAAAGAATCCGACAGAGAAAAGTTTGTAGAATTTGGGAAAAAGTTTGTAGAGCAATTTAATAAGAAATGTAATTAATATATTGTTTTAATAAAAGACTATTTAAAACAATAACCTTATTGATGACCAAAACATAAATGGGTAATTATTTTATCTTTTGGGCAATATAAAAAGGGTGTCTAATATTTTAATTTTTAAGGAGATGTTATGAAAAAGAAGTTAATTTTTATTGATAGAGATGGAACTATAATAAAAGAGCCTGAAGATGAACAAATAGATAGTCTTGTAAAACTTGAATTTGAAAAGAAAGTAATTTCTTCTTTATATAAGATACAAAGTGTGTTTAATTATTCACTAATAATGGTTAGTAATCAAGATGGGTTAGGAACAAAGGATTATCCTCAGGAATCTTTTGATATTGTGCAATCCAAAATGTTGACTACTTTGCTAAACGAAGATGTTAAATTTGATGACATCCTAATTGACATTACTTTTGAACATGAAAATGCTCCTACACGTAAGCCTAAAACAGGGATGGTGGAGAAATACATGAATAATTTGTATGATATACAAAACTCTTACGTAATAGGAGATCGCTTAACAGATGTTGAACTTGCAAAAAATATAGGATGCAAATGTATTTTGTATAATTATATTCCTAAAAAAAACGACACTGAAGCAAAAATAAAGGAACTGGATAAATACTGTATTTTAAAAACAGATAATTGGGATGAGATAGTTAAATTATTGTCAGGTAAATATCGTTCTGTTACACATAATAGAACAACTAAAGAAACCAATATTAAAATAGAACTAAACCCCAACGGACAAGGTCTTGCAAATATAGATACAGGCTTAAACTTCTTTAACCATTTATTAGAACAATTTGCTCGACATTCTGGCTGTGATATTAGCATATTGTGTAAAGGGGACTTGCATATTGACGAACATCATACTATGGAGGATATTGCAATAACACTAGGAGAGGCTTTTGATATTATGTTGCAAGAGAAAAGAGGTTTGGAGCGATATGGATTTAGCTTGCCTATGGATGATGTTCTTGCAACAGTAGCTTTAGATTTATCAGGACGTTCTTGGTTGGTTTGGGATGTTGATTTTAGAAGAGAGAAAATAGGAGATGTTCCAACAGAGATGTTATTCCATTTTTTTAAATCATTTTCAGATAATTGCAAATGCAATCTAAATATAAAAGCAGAAGGAACAAACGAGCATCACAAGTCTGAAGCCATATTTAAAGCAATGGGACGTACTTTCAAACAAGCTCTTAAAATTAATTATGAGGACTTGTCATTACCCACTACAAAAGGAAAGTTATAATTAGCAAAAACATGCAAGATCTATTTTCAGTTGTATTATTCCATTTACTAATAAAATATTGAATAATAATATTAGTGTTGCATTCTAATATAACTACACTTTATTTTGAATTAACGGAAAATGATTTACGCAAAATGGGTTTTAGCAAAAAACGGCTAATTCTATTTATGTTAGTAGAGCAAAAAAAATGAATACAATAAAAAAAAACGTGGCTCAAATCATCTTGAAAAAACATAAAATCAGGCAAATCATCCAAATGAAACATAAATAGTAGTATATCAAATACTTAAAATTATTCGTAAAATCCCCTCCCCTTATGACATTAAATAATTATCCTTTGTCAGCACTGTTTTTTTGAATATATAGAAAAGCAATATAATAATCCCCTAGTTTATCATAATATGCCTTTAAAGAAGAATGAAAATTCCCCTTTACAATTTGCACATTAATATCATCCAAAGCCCCTACTTTAACATTAATATTATCAGCAAACTCCAAATCTAAATCAGAAAACAATTTATATGTAGCCTCTTTAATTGCCCAATACAAAGTTAAAGTATCTATATCATTTGAAGCAATAACATTATTCTCATCTTCATTAACAAAACGCTTCCTAACATTATTAATACGATTAGCAATCTTTTCAATATCAATTCCCACATCATACTCCGAACTTACTATAACACATGCATATATTCCCGAATGAGAAATAGAAATATTATCCGTAGAATTACTAATAATCGGCCTACCTTCCTTAGAATAAAAAATAAATGCATCATTCCCATATATCTTCTTGACTATATACCTTGACGAAAGCCAATGCAACTTTCGCATTTCACTCTTATACGAATAATACAACTCTCTCTCTCCATCAGTAAAAGGAAAACTTTCCTCCAAAACACTAAGCTCTTCTGTAATCTCCCATAAATAAATCTCAACAGAATCTAACGAAGTAGAAAAATTAATCAAAGGCATTTAATAATCGTATTACTTTTTAAAAATACAAAATTAAATTATTATAATGATCTTTAACAAAATATTCTTACAAACAACATTAATAATATTTCTCTAACAGCTGTTTTTCCTTAAAAAAAATAAGAAATCAACACTCTTTTTATAAAATTTTTATAAAATTTATTTGGAGGATATTGTATAAAACATTATATTTGAGCCTTAATTTATATTGAAAAACACGTAGTTTATACTATTTTAGGTTTATTTTATGTTATAATCTAAAAAAAATTATTATTATGTATAGGTTTGAAGGCTATCGTTCAGGAGAGGACGAAAAAATTGAAAAAGTAGTTAGCAAAAATATTAAAGAAATGCTTGATGCTTATGAATTGTTTGATATTAACGAATACGATCATTACACAATTACTGATTTACTAACCGACGAGATAGTAGAAGAAGATATGTTTGAGAAATACGATTCCTATAAAGACGGAACAATGGATTTATTATTTCCTGACAAATCAACCCGCGAAGGAATTGACTCTAACGACTCTTGGGAAGAATAACTATTTAACTATAATTCTCCTTTTTAACATATCTTTTGTTATACTCTCAACTATCTTAAATCTAGGAAATAATTCCATTGCAATAACTTTCAAAAAAAATTAAAAAGGCACCGCAACAATTAATCCTAAAATCCTTCCTATTGTCCCCCCAATTAATATAATAATAAATATTTCTTTCATTTCTTTATTTGCATAAGGCAATATTACTGCACTCATTTGACATATTTTGGAACAAACAGCAGCATAAACATAAAAAGATTGACGAACACTTTGTTATAAGTATACTCGGTCGTATTCAGAATAGAGTCCTTGACTTGCCTTTGAGATATACTTCTGCATAAATATAGACTTTGAGTTTTTTAACTAATCTTTTTGAAGTGCGAGCAGACTTAGTTACTGCAATATACAAATTGCATTGGCAAATAGAATTATTATTCAAACAATTAAATCTATTTTAAATGGGCTTGCTTTTAGAAATCAAAAAATAATACAAGAAATAATTTAATTTTCAAAGATTTACACTTGTATCAAAATTAATGCTTACTTTTATCAGACAACAATGAAATTTTATAAAACTTTTAGAATTTTATGGATTTATTTACTATATTTGTGGAAAAATTCAAATAAATATTAAAAAATAAATAAACATTTTATGATAGAAAAATTATATACAGCAGAAGTAACTGTAACTGGTGGTGGTCGTAATGGTCATGTTAAAAGCTCAGATGGAGTAATTGATTTTGATGTAGTAATGCCTAAAGAACTTGGAGGACAAGGCGGTTTAAAAACTAATCCTGAACAATTATTTGGAGCAGGTTATTCGGCATGTTTTGATGGAGCATTAAGACTTGTCGCAAAGAACAAAAAGATAAGTAACTTTGACTCTTCCGTAACTGCAAAAGTTTCAATAGGTAAGGATGAAACAGGTTTAGGAATAAGTGTAGAACTTCATGTTGATATTAAAAATATAGACAGAACTTTAGCTGAAGAAGTTATGAATGAAGCACACCAAGTCTGTCCTTATTCAAAAGCAACACGTAATAATGTTGAAGTTAAATTAGTTTTGGTTTAGTAAAAATAAAAAAAAAATTATACTCATAAATTTTTTGATGGTCTAAAATTAAGTATTTTTATATACTAAAATCTGTTACAGAATAAGGATTTTAGTACTATTGTAAGCTATAATTGTAAATTTTTATTTACGATTATTTGGTTAATTAAAAATTATAGCATATTTTTGCCGTAATAAGATTTTAAAAATTGAAGTAAAATAATTATTAATTTAAATTTAAAAATAAAAAAATGAAACGAAACAGACTTCTTATTTTTGCTGTGGTACTTATGATGATTGCATCAGGAGTTAATGCGCAGTATGTTATCCAAAAAAGTGACTTGCCTCAAAGATCACAAATTAAACAACAAGTTTATACACCAGTAAAACAAGAAAGAAATAATTTAAAAACAGGTAATTATGCTTTTTTTAATGGTTATAACAATATAGTACAAGCAATTACTAATTCAGAAAATCCAGGCTCTGTTGGACTTTATGCTACGCCACTTACAAATGACACAACAATGAAAATAGCTTATTGGAGTACTGATAGTTCAAAAGTAATGTATTACAAACCATTATTTATGGGAGCTTCTTGTGTTCTTGATCCAAATACAGAATTTTTTTCAGATTATTATTTGGATTTAGATTATAGAGTTCACCCAAATGCTTATAAAATTGACTCTATTTACATTAGAGGAAATTATAAGAGACCTATAAATAATTTTGAAAGAGCTATTGACAAAACTATTATAAATGGTGATACTACTGTAACTGATTTAATTATTCCAAATGGTGACACTACTGTAGCTAATTTAATTATTCCAAATGGTGACACTACTGTAGCTAATTTAATTATTCCAAATGGTGACACTACTGTAGCTGATTTAATTATTCCAAATGGTGACACTACAATTGTGGGAATAGACACTACAATATCTGACAAAACTATTATAAATGGAGATACTACAATTGCTGACAAAACTATTATAAATGGAGATACTACAATTGCTGACAAAACTATTATAAACGGGGATACTACAATTGCTGACAAAACTATTATAAATGGAGATACTACAATTGCTAATTTAGTTATTCCAAATGGTGATACTCTTAGAGTAAATAATGTTGTTGATACTTTAGTAATAGAGTTAGTTTATGGAGATACATCAACTTCTTTTTTAACTTTATCTACAAATACTGACCCAAAAGAATATTATGCTGCTCCACAATGGATAAAAGATAATAATGCAGCAAATGGTATGGGACGTTTATATGGTTTAGGATATAAAGTTATAAAAAGACTTTTAACTGTTGATGATAGCATTTTAGATCCAAATATAGTTAAATCTTTTCCAATAGCAACTGACTTTCAAGTAGGATATAATCATCAATATTTAGGTCTAACATATTGTTTTAAATCAGGTATTCCTAGAAGTTATTTGCCAACAGAACCAATATTGAGTTCATCAGAAGATGCAGAAAGTAAAGGTGGTGTTAATCAAGATCTTAATTCTTTTTCAGCTGCTTATTATTCACATAAAGATGGAGACGAAATTTTTTATGATCCAACATCATTATCTATGAATTATTCAATTACAAGCTATCATTATGGACAAAAATGGTCAGGAGGAGCAAGTTTTTATAATTATGCATTATACAATATTGCTGATATGGGTTGGGATGTATTTTATGATATTACAGGCGATTTCAATATAGGAATTAGAGAAACAGAAAATGTAAAAATAATGAATGCATATCCAAATCCAGTAAAAAAAGGAAATGTTGCTACAGTTGAATTTGAATTAGCAAACACATCAAATGTAAGTTATTCAATATATGATATTGCAGGAAAATTAATTATGTCAGAAGATTTTGGTAAAGTAAGTGGTGGAAAAAGATCTTTTGAAATTAATACTAATGATTTAAGATCAGGTATATATTATTATACAATCAATGCAGGAGGTAGCAAAATCAACAACAAATTGATGGTTATCGAATAAATTTGAAAATTTATTTTATATTTACAAAAAAAAGCCCTTATCTTTAAGGGCTTTTTTTATAACTTTAAATGAAAGAATTAGATGAAAAAATTATTAGTTTTATTAATGCTAGTTTTGCAAATAACAGCATTTACACAAGTAACTGAAGGATATTACAATCAGAAGCTGAATCTTACACAATCGCTTATGAAAGAAAATGGAGGGGTACTCAATATTAAATATGGAGACACTATAGGAGGCGTTTTTTCTCAATATATAGTTCCTATATTTTCTAATTCAACAGTATTTCAATCTTTTGCATTTCATGCGATTGAAGCAGTAGGTTATCATGGAGTTGCATGTGTGTTAGATCCAAAATCCAAATATTTTCAACCTCATAATTTTAAAGATCAAATATATAAAATAGATAGTGTTTCCATAAGAGCTCTTTATGTTATACGTAAACCTGATTTTAAAGATACTATAATTCTAGAAATAGTTATTGGAGATCCTCTTGATACAACAGAAACAAATGCATTTATGAAAATAGGAAGCAAATTTATGTCTCCTAAATTTACAGGAAGTAAAGATAATGACAGCATAACAGGTCTTACTGCTTCTAATAAAATAATATTTAAAAAAGTAATAGATAAATCTCTTGTTAAAATGTCATCTGCAACAAATGGAGAAGATCACTTATGGTTTAATTTTTATACAGGCGGTATAGAAGTGCCTGCAAATAATATTGTAAGTGCTTATATTTATTATAAAACAGGAGATACAACATATTTCCCTGGCGCCACTTATCACATGCATGATATCTCAGGACAACCTCAAACGATGAACTCATTCTCTCCCCATGTTTATCAACAATACAATATTAATATAAATGACCCTTCTCCATTATTCTATGATCCCTCTTCTTATAGCATAAGCTATAGTAATGCTAGCAAAACAAGATACATGGAATGGACAACACCAAATGAAATATTAAATTATGCTTTATATCCTGATCAATTTACAGGTTATGATATAGCGTTTTCTGTTTCAGGAGACTTCGTTCAACCATTAGTAAATGATATTATTGCAGGAAAGGATCAAATTATATGTAAAGGAGATACTATTAAGATAGAATCAAAATTTGCAGATAAATATATATGGAGCACAGGAGATACTGTTAGAAATATTAATGTAAACCCAACTATTACAACATCATATAAAGTAACTGCTTATCAAGGAAGCCAAAGTGCTACTGATTTAGTAAAAATAACGGTCTATAACCCTATTGCTGATGCTGGAGAAAATCAAACTATATGTAAAGGGGGAACTGCAATATTATCTGCAAAAACACTTAATTATTATGAATATAAATGGAGTACAGGAAGTACTGATCCATATATTTTTGTTAAACCTACACAAACAACTACTTATAGGCTTACTGTATCTTACGCTAATTGTAAAGCTATTGATGATGTAATTGTTACTGTAGGGACATCTATTGTAGCAAAAGCTTTTGAAGATCAAACAATATGCAGTGGAGGTACTGCAACACTTTATGCAACAGGAGGAGATTCATGTAAATGGTCATATTATTCATCAATAAAAGATACCATAAAAGTAAAACCTTTAACCACTACAACTTACTCCTTAACAGTTTATTCTGGAGAATGTTCAGCAACAGATAAAGCTGTTATTACTATTGGAACCTCAATAACTGCTAATGCAGGAGAAGACATTACTGTAAACCAAGGAGATAGTGTAAAACTAGCAGCAAAAGGTGGTGATAAATTTAAATGGAGCACTTCAGATGTTACTAAAGAATTGAAATTTATAGCAAGTTCTACTCGAAATTTTACAGTTACAGTTTATTCTGGATCATGCAGTGCTACAGATGATGTTAAGGTTACCGTAAATGCAGATGTTTCTATTGAAGAAAAAGAAAGTATTTTTAAAGATAATAATATTACTGTTTATCCTAATCCTGCTAATGAATATATAAATATTTCATTCAAAACCTCTTTAGATAAATCAATAAACATAAGCGTTTATGATTATATGGGTAAAGAAGTTTATCAATCTGTTATTGAAAATAACTCTTCAATACAAACAATAGATATTTCTAATTTAAATAAAGGCTTATACTTTATTAATTTACGCAATAATGAATTAGCAAAAACAATAAAATTTATAAAACAATAAAATTTTAAAGAAATATGAAAAGATTATTTTTCTTAACTCTTGTTGCTACGGGAATTATTTCTCTTAACTCTTGTAATTCTGAAAAAAACAAGCAAGAATCAAAAACGCAAGATACAACAGAAACTATTAAAGACAAAGTGTCTCAGTTTGCAGAAGTAACATTAACAACAGATATTAGCAAATTGACCGATAAAGAAAAGCAGATGTTACCTTTGCTTTTTGAAGCAGCCCAAATTATGGATGACATATATTGGCAACAATCTTATGGAGACAAAAAAGAATTGCTTAGCAATATTACAGATGAAGATAACAAAAGATTTGTTGAAATAAACTATGGTCCATGGGAAAGACTGAACAATAATAAATCATTTATTGATGGAATAGGCGAAAAACCTGCTGGAGCTAATTTTTATCCTAAAGATATTACTAAAGAAGAATTTGAAAAATTTAATGATAAGACAAAGCAAAGCCTTTACACAATTATTAGGCGAAAAGCAGATGGATCTTTAGAATCAATTCCTTATAATATTGCTTATAAAGAACAAATAATCAAAGCGTCTGATTTAATTAAAAAAGCGTCTGAGCTTGCAGAAGATAAGGGATTGAAAAAATACTTACAACTTAGAGCAGAAGCATTATTAACTGATAATTATCAACCAAGTGATATGGCTTGGATGGATATGAAAACAAATACTATTGACTTTGTGGTTGGACCAATAGAAAACTACGAAGATGGATTATATGGATATAAAGCTGCCCAAGAAGCATTTATTCTTATAAAAGATAAAGAATGGAGTAAAAAATTAGATAAATATTTATCCCTACTTCCTGGTCTTCAAAAAGAATTGCCTTCAGATGCTAAATATTTAACAGAAGTTCCAGGTTCTAATTCTGACCTAGGCGTTTATGATGCAATTTTCTATGCTGGAGATTGTAACTCTGGAAGCAAAACAATTGCAATCAATCTTCCTAATGATGAAGTTGTTCAACTAAAAAAAGGAGCTCGTAGACTTCAATTAAAAAATACAATGAAAGCAAAATTTGACAATATTCTTATGCCTATTTCAAACCAATTGATTAGCAAAAATGAAATAAGTTATGTTTCTTTTGAAGCATTTTTTAACAATGTTATGTTTCACGAAATTGCTCATGGACTTGGAATAAAAAATACTATAAACAAAAAAGGAACAGTTAAAGATGCACTTAAAGAAACTTATAACTCTATAGAAGAATGTAAAGCAGATATTTTAGGTGTATTTTTAGTATCTAAATTATTTGAAAAAGGAATAATAACAGAAGGTGAAATTAAGAATAATTATGTAACTTTTATTGCTGGAATATTCCGTTCAGTTAGATTTGGAGCATCTAGTGCACATGGTAAATCAAATATGATACAATTTAACACTTTTATTGAAAAAGGAGCTATAAAACTAAATGAAGATGGAACATACGCTATTGATTTTGATAAGATGAAAGATGCTATTAGTTATTTGGGTAATCAAATATTAACTATTCAAGGAGAAGGTGATTATGATGCTGCAAAAAAACTTATTGAAACAAAAAGTGTAGTTCCTCAAGAATTACAAAATGCTTTAAATAATATTAATAATGCAAAAATTCCTGTTGACGTTGTTTTCAAACAAGGAAAAGATGTTATAGGTCTATAAAATTAGATTATTCAAAAAAATGTAGAGATTATCAACTGACATTCTCTACATTTTTAAATATAATACTTAAATAAAATAATCTACAAATAATGGCTGGTAATTCTATAGGACACTTATTTAGAATAACATCTTTTGGTGAATCACATGGCAAACTTATCGGTGTAGTAATTGACGGTTGCCCTGCTGGTATTGATATAGATATGAAATACATTCAATATGAGGTAAACCGACGCAGACCAGGACAGTCAAACATTACAACTCCCCGAGATGAAAAAGACATTGTTGAAAATATATCTGGTGTGTTTGAAGGAAAGTCAACAGGTATGCCTCTCGCTTTTGTTATAAAAAATGAAGATACTCGTTCCGAAGATTATTCAAATATTGCCAATATATTAAGACCTTCTCATGCAGATTATACATATTATGAAAAATATGGTATTCATGATTATCGTGGTGGTGGACGATCTTCTGCAAGAGAAACTGCAACAAGAGTAATAGCTGGAGCTGTAGCCAAATTATTTCTTAATAAATTAAACATATCTATAAATGCATATGTCTCTGCTGTTGGAAATATTAAAATATCTAAAAATGTTTATGATTTAGATTTAAGTAAAACTGAAGACAATATTATAAGATGCCCTGATAACAAAACAGCACTTAAAATGATTAAATTTATTGAAGAAATAAAAGCAGAAGGAGATTCTATAGGTGGCATTGTTAGTTGTATTATAAAAGGAATGCCAATAGGACTAGGAGAGCCCGTATTCGACAAATTACAGGCAGATTTAGGAAAAGCAATATTAAGTATAAATGCAGTAAAAGGATTCGAATATGGTTCAGGGTTTGAAGGAACAAAGATGAAAGGCTCTGAACATAATGACATTTTTTACAAAAAAAACAATAAAATACAAACTAAAACTAACAATGCTGGAGGTATTCTTGGTGGCATTTCATCAGGTAATGATATTTATTTTAATGTAGCATTTAAACCTGTTGCAACAATAATGAAAAAACAAGAATCTTTGGATAAAGACGGAAATAACATAACTCTTATGCCTAAAGGTCGTCATGATCCTTGCGTACTACCAAGAGCTGTTCCTATTGTTGAGGCTATGGCTGCAATTACAATAGCTGATCATATTCTCCTTTCAAATTCATATAAACAATGATGTTTTTATTATAGAACTAATCAGAGTTATTTGTATCTATACTTTTTACAAATAATTATGTATTTCAATTTATTTTTACAATATGGCAAAAGGAAAAGACAATAAACCCCATATAGGAATTTTTGGCCGAAGAAATAATGGCAAAAGTTCGCTTATTAACAACTTGTCAAATCAAGATATAGCAATAGTTTCAAATATAGCAGGAACTACCACTGACCCTGTTAAAAAGTCAATAGAAATCCCTTTTGTAGGTCCCGTTATTATTATTGATACTGCGGGAATTGATGATATTGGAGAATTAGGAGAAAAAAGAGTTGCTAAAAGTTTAGATGTTCTAAAAGTAATAGACATAGCCATACTTGTTATAACAAATAATAGTTTTGAAGAGCAAGAAACTAAAATGGTTGAATATTTTAAAGACTATGATATTCCTTTCTTTATTATCCATAATAAAGCTGATTTAACGCCTTTAACTAAAGAAAAAGAAGTATACATAACAAACTTTACTGATACAGATATAATTGACTTCAGCGCTCTTAATTCGACAAATAATGAAAAGATAATTGAATTAATTCAAAAGCATATTCCACAAACTGTTTATAAATCTAATTCATTAGTTTCTGATTTAGTAAAATATGGAGACATCGTTTTACTCATTACTCCTATAGATATTGAGGCTCCTGAGGGGCGCTTGATATTGCCACAGGTGCAAGCTATTAGAGATATTTTAGACAATGACTGTGTTGCAATTGTTATAAAAGAAAAAGAATTGGATGCATTTCTAAAAAACACAAATATAAAACCAGATCTCGCTGTTACCGATAGCCAAATATTTTTAAAAGCTGATGCGTCAATACCAAAAGACATTCCTTTAACTAGTTTTAGTATACTGCTAGCACATCATAAAGGAGATTTTAATAATTATATAAAAGGAACTCCTCAAATTGCAAAATTAAAAGACAATGACAAAGTATTAATACTTGAGTCTTGCACTCATCATGTTTCGTGTGATGATATAGGTCGTATAAAAATTCCTCGATGGCTTAGTAACTATACTGGTAAAAACTTAATTTATGATGTTGTTAGTGGACTAAATTCATTGCCTAGACCAATTAATGATTATGCTATTGTTATACAATGTGGGGGTTGTGTTTTAACTCGCAAACAAATCATTAACCGATTAAAACCTGCTGTTGATGCAGGAGTTCCTGTAACAAATTACGGGATGGCTATTGCATATATTCATGGAATATATAACCGTTCAATAACCCCATTTACAAAAAATAGAGAAAACAATATAGACTATTTGTAGTAGCTTAATTATATAATTTAAACTAAATGTATAGTTATGAAAATGCTTGAATGTTGTGTAGCTTTTGATATATTCCTGATTTTTCTAATAACTCATTATGCGTACCTCTTTCCACTATTTCTCCTTTGTGAATTACTATAATCTCATCAGCAAATTGAATTGTAGATAAACGATGAGCGATAATTATTGTTGTTCTATTTTTCATAATTTTAGATAACGCATCCTGTACAAGTTTTTCGGACTCCGTATCTAAAGCAGAAGTTGCTTCATCAAATATAAGGATAGCAGGATTACGAAGTACTGCTCTAGCAATACTAAGTCTTTGTTTTTGTCCACCAGAGAGTTTAGATCCTCTATCTCCAATGTATGTATAATATCCGTTTTCCATTGCTGAAATAAAATCGTGAGCATTAGCTATTTTAGCTGCTTCAATAACATCAACCATAGGAGCTTCATCTAATCCAAAAACTATATTGTTATATACAGTATCGTTAAATAATATACATTCCTGAGATACAATACCCATAAGATTTCTCAGGTCATCAATATAAAAATCTTTTACAGAATGATTATCAATTAATATTTCACCATATGTACAATCATAAAATCTTGGTAATAAGTCAACCAATGTGGATTTACCTCCCCCAGATTGCCCTACTATTGCAATTACTTTTCCTTTAGGTATTTCTAGGTTGATGTTTTTTAAAACGGTTTCTTTTTCATAAGAAAATGTTACGTTATTAAAATGTATTTTATTGTTAAAACTCTTTATAGATATTGCATTTGGTTTTTCAACTATTCTTTCCTCTGCATCTAAAACACTATATATTCTTTCGGCAGATGCAATTCCTCTTTGAATATTGTAAAATGCAGTAGAAAAGTTTTTTGATGGTTGTATAATTTGAGAAAAAATTGCAATATAAGCAATAAATACTTCTGCACTTACTGTAGGGTTAGAACTTAATACTAATTTACCACCAAACCACATAACTATTACTAACACCAACGTCCCTAAAAATTCACTCATTGGTGCTGATAAATCACCACGACGATACACACCTATCATTATTTTTGAATACTGATCGTTTAAACGTCCGAACTTACGATTAAAATATTCTATAGCATTAAATCCTTTTATTATTCTTAAACCAGAAATCGTCTCTTCAATAATAGAAAGCAATTGCCCTAATTTATTTTGAGCTTTTACAGAACGTTTGCGAAGACTTTTACCTATTCTTCCAATAATAAAACCTGTTACTGGCAATAATATCATTACAAATACAGTTAATTCTGGACTAAGAAAAGTTAAAGTAGCAATAAAGCTAATTATAGCAATAGGTTCTTTAAAAACCATTTCAAGAGAACTCATAATAGACCATTCAACTTCATGAACATCATTTGTTATTCTTGACATTATGTCGCCTTTTCTTTGTTCAGAGTAATAAGATAATGGGAGAATAGTTATTTTTAGGTATATATCCTTTCGTAAATCTTTTATAACCCCATTTCGAATATTAGCCATAAAAAATAGACCTAAATATCTAAATAAGTTTTTTAAAAAGAACATTAGAATAACCAAGCCGCAAATTAATATTAATGCATCAACTTTTCCATAATCATTTATTATTTTACTCAAAAAATAGTATCCATTTTTAATCAATGAGTCTGTTTGAAATGATAATGGAGGAGCCTCCGTTACGAGTTCAGCTTTACCAAACAGCAATCCAAGAAATGGAATTACCATTGTCAATGATACCAATGAGAATAGTATTGACAATATATTAAATGTTATATTTAAAGATGCATAACCCCAATATGGTTTTATATATTTAACTATTCTTAAAAACTTTTTCATTTTATTGTTCTAATTTTTTCGCTTCTTCCCAAAATACATCCATCTCTGCCAAAGTCATATCAGATAGTTTAGTATTATTTTCTTTTGCTTTGCTTTCTATGTATTTAAATCGTTTTATAAACTTTTGATTTGTTTTTTCTAATGCATTTTCAGGATTAACATTCAAAAAACGAGAATAGTTAATTAGAGCAAAAAGCATATCCCCAAACTCGTTTTCTATTTTTTCTTTATTATTATTAGCTATTTCCTTTTCAAGCTCTTCTATTTCCTCTCTAACTTTATCTAATACTTGATGTCTTTCATCCCAGTCAAAACCTGCTCCTCTTGCTTTTTCTTGTATTCTATACGCTTTAACCAATGAAGGTAATGAGTTTGGAACGCCTTCAAGTGTAGATTTATTGCCTTCCTTTATTTTAATACTTTCCCAATTGCTTTTGACTTTTTCTTCATCTTCTGCAATAACATCTCCAAACACATGTGGGTGGCGTATAATTAATTTTTCACAAATGCCATTAATAACATCTTCTAAAGTAAAAGCATTCTCCTCTGAGGCTATTTTTGCATAAAAAACTATATGCAATAATAAATCACCTAATTCTTTTTTTATGTCTTGATTATTTTTTTGAATAATAGCATCTGCAAGTTCATAAGTTTCTTCAATAGTTAAATGCCGTAGGGATTCAATAGTTTGTTTTTTATCCCATGGACATTTTGCTCTAAGGTCATCCATTATTTTTATAAGTCTTTCAAATGCTTCTAAAGTTTTATTCATTATTTTATAGGTTATCTTTAAAGTATTGATAAATTTTATTGTTAAGATGTATTCTATCTTTTCCCATTACATTATGCTCATGTCCAGGATATACAAAATAATCAGCTTGAATTTCTTCATCAACAGTTTTTTTTATAAATTCCAAACTATTTTGCCAAACGACAACAGGGTCTGCATCTCCGTGTATTACTAATAATCTTCCTTTTATTTTATCAACATTATTAAGTAAACTGGTTTTTGTGTATCCTTCTGGGTTTTTTTGAGGTGTCTGCATATACCTTTCTCCATACATAACTTCATAATATTTCCAATCAATAACAGGTCCTCCAGCTACTCCTACTTTAAAAATATTAGGATATGTTTCCATCATATTTATTGTCATAAATCCGCCAAAACTCCAACCATGTATTCCAATTCGAGTCGTATCAACGAAATCAAGTTTTTTCAAATATTCTATGCCTTTATATTGATCCTTAGCCTCAACTATTCCTAAATTTTTATGTATAGCTTGTTCAAATTTTAATCCTCTGTTATCAGATCCTCTATTGTCAAGAGTGAAAACAACATATCCTTGTTGAGCAAGATAATATAAAAATAAAGAAGCTCCGTTAAGCCATGATTCTTTGATTAATTGGACATGTGGCCCTCCATAAACATATACTATAACTGGATACTTTTTCCCCTCTTGCATATTCAATGGCTTTATTAAACGACAATATAAATCCGTTTCTCCATCATCTGCCTTAATAGTAAATATTTTAGTATCTCCAATCTTCATATTTCTTATAGGATTATTAAACTTGTAAACATTCTGCATAAATGTTCCTCTATATGTTAATATATCAACTTGATATGGTGTTGTTGGATTATTATAAATGTCTAAAATATTACGACGACTTTTGCTTATAATTCCTGTATGAACACCTTTTGCTATTGAAACTTTTCGAAAAACACCACTTCTCAACTCTGCACTATATAAATATACACTAAGAGGATCATCTGCATTTGCAGAAAATATAACCCTTTTTTCTTCAAAATCAAATCCTAAAAAATCAATAACGTTCCATTCTCCTTTTGTAATTTGCTCTAATGGTTGTCCTGTTGTGTCCTCAAGACTATATAGATATAAATGATTAAAACCATCTCTTTTACTTAACCATAAGTAATTATCTGGTTTTGATATTAAAAAATTCATTCCAGATAATGGTTCTATCCATTTATCATTATGTTCTTCAATTAGTGTTCTTATAAAATTACCATTATTAGGGTCGTATTCATTGAGTTTTAAATGAGTTTGTTCCCTGTTTAGCTCTACAACATATATATAACTTTCATCTGGAGCCCAAGTTATATTTGTAAGATAATGATCTGAAGAGTCTTTAGTTTTTAAATAAATTATTGTGTCATTAGTATTGTTATAAATGCCTATTTTTACTTGATGACTTGTCATTCCAGCCATTGGATATTTTATGTTTTCTGCCTTCGCTATTCTTTCAGAAGTATTAATTATAGGGTAATCTGCAACCATACTTTCATCCATACGATAAAAAGCAAGAAACATTCCTTTTGGCGACCAAAATGTTCCTTTATTAATACCAAATTCATTTCTATGAACAGATTGTCCAAAAATTATATTTTTATTTTGCTCATTGGATAAATTTATTTCATTTTCTTTTTTTGATACAAAAAGTTGGTTATTAATAGTGTATGCTACTGAGAATGTAGATGTATCATAATCAATATTTTGAGCATCTTTGTTAAATTTATTAAGAAGAGTTGCTTTTTTATCAGACAAATCGTACTTTAATAATAAATCTTCATGAATAAAAACAAAACTATTTTCATCAACCCATTTTATCTCAGGAAATACTTTCATATCTTCTACAAAAATATCCTCTTTCTTTATTGCTTTTTTTATTTTGGGGTTTAAATCATCTAATCCAAGAATAGAATCTTTTTTATCCGAGAAACAATTTCCAACAACTAATTTATTTTTTGCTATAAAAGAAAAATTGTCTTTATCACTAATCCATTGTATGTTTTTAAGAGGCACAGGATATAGTTGAGGATTTGTTACAATATCTTCTATTGTTAATCCTTTTTTCTGTGAAAATAATGAATTTATTGATAGAAGTAAAAATAAAAATAAAATTTTACGCATATTTATTTTATAAATGTATTGCATCACTTATTTCTTTTATTAATGTAATGTCTTTTTCTATAGCATTACCCACCACAATCATATCTGCACCAACATCACAAATATTTTTTGCCTGTTCAGGGGTTTTTATTCCACCACCAATAATCAAAGGAATGTTAGTATTCTTTTTTACAGCTTTAACCATTTCACAAGATATTGGTTTTGGACTACCACTACCACTATCCATATATATAAGTTTTAATCCTAACATCTCCCCAGCAATTGCAGTACAAACAGCAATATCTGTTTTATTATAAGGTATTGGCAAAGTATTGCTCATATATGTTACAGAAGTTGGAGCTCCTCCATCTATTAGCATGTATCCTGTTGGAATAATTTCGAATTTTTTATTTTTCAAAATAGGAGCAGCAATGACATGATTACCAATAAGCATTTCTGGGTTTCGTCCTGATATTAAAGAAAGAAATAATAAACCATCTGCGTTATCATAAACATAAATTGGATGTCCTGGGAAAAGAATAACAGGAATATTTGTATTTTGTTTTATAACATCAATATGCTGCTCTCCTATATTATTAATTAAAATACTAGATCCTATAAAAAAATAGTCTATTTTATATTCATTTCCCTTTTCTAAAATTTTAATTAGTTGAGATTTGTCAATTTTATCAGGGTCAATCAATACAGTAAATAATTTTTTACTACTATCAGAACTATTTTTTATTTTAGAGTAAATATTCATCAAAATCTTTTTTACAAACCTACATATTTTTTTTTGCAATATTACAAAATATTACAAAAAATATTCAATCATGCAAAATATGCCAATTAATTAACTGTATACTATTAATAATCTTTTATAACTTATAAGGTCTAATATTTTTTAAAAATATTTTTTTTTGTATAAAAAAAAGACCTCTCTGTTGGAGAGGTCTTTTTAAATTATTATGAAAAACTTATATTTTATTATTTAACTAATCCTTTAAAGTCTGCATTTTCAAAGAAGTTTAAAAATTCTCTATCATCAGCAGCTTGACTTCTAAAAGAAACGTCTTTTTGTATTGATTTCTTAAGGTTAGTAATAAGCATGTTTGAATCATTTAATCTTGCACCACAAACAGCATTTAAATAAAATGTTAAAGCATCTTTTTCTGCTATGCAATCAAGTGTTGAAGAAGCAGTTTTTGGATCCCCTGATAACAATTGAGCTAATGCTAAATTGTATTTACAACTTTTTGAAGACATACTAGATACAGCGTTTTTGTAATCTCCACCAACAATACTTAGTACACCCATGTTATAAGAAACATCTTGTTTTGCTTGTTGAGCTTGTTCGTAATATAATTTTGCATTTTTGTAATCTTTTTTCCAAGCAGCAACAACACCTAAATTATTTAACACAATTCCATTGTTTGAAGAAAGCGTATTTGCTTTATCAAGAAATGAAGCAGCTTCTTCAATGTTTCCTTGTTTTAGTAATAAATAAGCAATATTATTGAATGCTCTCCAATCTTGAGGAAATAAATTAGAAGTTGATTTAAAAATATTCATTTTAACACTGTTATCATTAGTAAGACTTGCAGCGTAATGAAGTTCTTCTAGATCAAGAGTATCTGGCTTAGTGGTAGCAAGCATTAACATTTCTTCATTTGTCTTTTTAGGTTGAACAATGTTCATAGAAAATTCAGCTCTACGAAGAGCTGGAAGAATACCAACTTCTATTTCTTTATAAATTACAGCCATGTTTCTAATTTCTTGTTCTCTTTGTTTAACATCTTTTTGAGCATTAACAATGTTTATTATTATGCTTTTGTCTTTAATTTCTGAATTATTAACAGCATTCATAAAACCTTCCCAATCCTCACCTTTTGCTGATAAGTTTGCTTCAATTTTAGAAATATCATCCATTAATGCTTTTATTTCAGGATCTTTAGCTTTTTTCTTATTTTGTTTTGCATAATTATTAACTGCTTTTTTCATTTCATCTATAAAAAACTTATTTCCTGTTTTAGCTCTTGATTCAGAAAGATTTTCATTATATTGAACTTCACCTTCAGGAGACGCCCAAGCACTAATACCAAAATTTTTAATCTTAAGACCTTCTTTAGTCACACTTAAGTATTTTTCAAAGAATGCCTTAATTGCTTCTTGATTAGCTTTATCTTTATTATGAGGTAAATTCATATTAATTGTCGCTAAAGAATAAGGAAAGAACAAATTAGCTTTTTGAGACATGATTTTTTCAGAATTATCATAATTATGATTAGCCATAACTAATTCTTCATCTTTACCTATTCTTTTAGAAGTATATATAACTCCGTCAGCAAGCTTAGCTTGTCCTAATTCAACAGTTTTCTTTAAAGTAGCCTTAGCGGAACCAATAAGCTCTGCTTTTTCCATCCCTTTTTTGAAATCAATCACATCTGAAACAGAGAATTTCCCTCCAGCAGCCTTGTTTACAACAGTTCCTTTTCCATCCTTAACGCCTTCCCCTTGTAAAATTAAAGTTTTTAGAGCCACTTCTCCTCCTTCGTATTTTAATATAGGAGTAAATTCTACATAAGCCTTTTTTTCAAAATATTTTGGAGGAATTGTTCCTTTTATGGTAACACTGACTTTATCAGCATGCGTTTCTAAAACCTTGGGTTCGACTTCATATTTTACTGTAGGATAATTTGTAACCATTTTTCCTAAACCACCGCAACTAGTTAAGAATGCGATAATCATTAAAGACCCTAAAAGTTTAACATTTAATCTTCTCATTTTTTTATTTTTTTACATTGTTTAATAAGAAATACCTTATTTATAATTTGGCACAAATTTATAAAAATATTTATTCTAAAAAAATTTTTTTTTATGTAGCTAGAATAAAAAATATTTATTAATGGTTGCTATTTCTTTAAATTACAGTGATTTTATAGAATTTTAATATTTTAATTAATAGTCATTTATTATATCTTTTTTTATAAAATCAATTAAGATCTATCCTTTTCGGTTAATAATAATGTATATTTTTTTAATAATTTTAGTATTAAAGAAATAATTGATACGACAATAATAGTAATAAATGCGATTTTGGAAATTTTAAAAGTATTAAAAAGAAAATAATTTCTTAATACCTCAATAAAGCAAAAACTCACGGAAGTTGCTAGAATTCCTGAGTACTCCCGTCTTAATACAGATTTTAAAGAAAAAGAAACATCTGATCTTAGATATCTTTTGCAATTTGGAAGAAATGCTGGCACTTTATTAGACCAATTTATATATGAATCCCCAAATTTTTTTGAAAGAAATTGTTCTTCTGCAAACATAATCCTCTCATAATATAACCAAAACATTAAAGAGAATATAACAAGAAATTCTACATTGTATGTAAAAATAACAATTCCTGCCCACATAAAATAATTTCCTAAATATAGAGGATGTCTTACAATCGAATATATTCCTTCAGAATTAAGTTGGTTAGCTACTTGCTTATCAGTATTACGTCCAGAAGTCCCTTTTGTTGTTGTTCCAATAGTGTATACTCTTATTATAATTCCTATTATAGCAAACATAATTGAAACACAATTAAGAATAATAGTATATTTTGCGTTCATCTGAGCTGATTTATATATAAAAGGTATAGCTAATATAAATAAAAAGATAGGCAATTGGCCTCTATTTTTAAACAAATAGTTTCCGCTTTTTTCAAAAGAATGTAATAATGCCATTTTGTTATTATTAAAATTAATTTTTGTTATTAAATTGAGTCATCGTTAGTTCTATACCAATAGTAACAAAACTTTTAATTACATCTGTTGCATTGTTTGTTATAAAAGGTATTTCTTTCTCTTCAATTTTACTCCATCGACCCAAAACATATTCTGATTGCATTCCCCTAAGAAAATTATTTCCTATACCTATTCTTAATCTAGGAAAGTCTACATTTCCCAATGTTCGAATAATATCTGTTAATCCATTATGTCCTCCGTCACTACCTTTAGGTTTTATTCTCAATTTTCCAAGAGGCAGAGAGATATCATCACATATTACTAATATAGAAGTTAGGTCAGTTATATTTTCTTTTTGCATCCAATAATTAAGAGCCTTTCCACTAAGATTCATAAATGTAGTTGGTTTTATAAGTTTTAGCACTCTCCCTTTAAATTTTATTTCTGAAATATAAGCATGCCTATCTAAAGTAAAACTTTGCTTATTGTCTGCAGCTAATCTATCTAATGTTAAGTATCCTATATTGTGTCTCGTATATTCATATTCAGCTCCAGGGTTTCCTAAACCAACAATTAGATATTTCATATTTTAAAAATTAAAAAAAAAGCGTAGATTATTTAATAAACCTACGCTTTAAATAAATAATAAATCTACTATTTTTTTTCTGCAGTTGCATCAACAGCAGTTGCTGCAGCTCTTGTAGAAACAATTCTAATAACAACGTTACTAGCTGGATCTAAGAATTCTATTTTATTTCCTTTAATATCCTTTACTCTAAATGTATCTCCTATTTCTAAGTTTTCAATATTAATATCTATACTTTCAGGAATATCATTTAAAAGAGCTTGTATTTTAACATATCTCATTTTTTTAACAAGTTTACCTCCTGCTAATACTCCTTTAGACACTCCTAATAAATTAAGAGGAAGACTCATTTTTAATGGTTTTTTATCATCTATTTCTAAGAAGTCTACATGTATTAATTTGTCAGATACAGGATGTATTTGATAATCTTGAATAATTGTTTTGTATGATTTATCATCTATATTCACATTTATTATGTGTTTTTCAGGAGTATTGATTATTTTATTCAATTCTCTTTCATCAATTGAAAAATACGTTTGTTCTTTACCTCCATATATGACACATGGAACTAATCCTTTTCTTCTTATTAGAGTAGCATCTTTTTTCCCTACGTTCTCTCTTAAAGAACCGCTAATATTTTTTGCTTTCATAATTTTGATTTTTATTTATTTAGTTTATTATAAAGTGATTACCTATCGATTCGTGATTATGTACATTTTTAATAATTTCTGCAAATATTTTTGCAGTACTTAATACTTTTATTTTGGAGCATTCTTGACGTAATGGTATAGAATCAGTAACAATAAGTTCTGTTAAAACGGACTCTTCTATTTTCTTATAAGCATTCCCAGATAATACAGGATGAATACACATTGCTCTAACTGATTTTGCTCCTTCATTCATAATTATTTCAGCTGATTTTGTTAGAGTTCCTCCTGTGTCTATAATATCATCAATTAAAATTACATTTTTATCTTTTACATCACCTATTAATGTCATTTTTGCAATAACATTAGCTTTAGCTCTTTGCTTAAAACATATTGCTAAATCAGTATCTAAAACTTTTGCATAAGTTGCAGCACGTCTAGCTCCTCCAGTGTCTGGTGCACCCATAGTAATATCCCCTAATTTTGCATGAAGATCTTTTATAAAAGGTATAAATATCGCAGATGCATATATATGGTCAACAGGCAAATCAAAGAATCCTTGAATCTGATCTGAATGCAAATCCATTGTCATTAGTCTAGTAATTCCCGCTGCTGTTAATAAGTTTGCTACTAATTTAGCCCCTATAGATACTCTAGGCTTGTCTTTTCGGTCTTGTCTAGCATATCCAAAATATGGGATTACAGCAACAATGCTTTTTGCAGATGCACGCTTGGCTGCATCAACCATTAGTAATAACTCAAAAAGGTTATCAGTAGGAGCAAATGTTGATTGTATTATATAGACATCACTACCTCTTACTGTTTCTTCAAATGAAGGTTCAAATTCTCCGTCACTAAATTTAGATATAACAACATTTCCTAAAGGTTGTCCAAACTCTGTTGCTATTCTTTCTGCTAAATCTTTGGTTGCATTTCCTGAGAATAAGTGTACTTTTGATTGCATTGTTTTTTTAATTTTAAGATATTGGAAATGCAAAATTAATTATTTTTAAACAATATTGTCCTAAATAATTGAAAATTTATTGTATCGTCATTTTGCTTTAGCAATTTATGACTTAACAATAATATTTTTGAGTAATCCAAACAGTTGCATTTATAATTGGATTATACCATAATACTGATTGTAAATATTTTGATCTATACTATATTTTTCGGAAGATTCTCTTTATTCAAGCCATTCCAAAGAATTGGCTATATTATAAATATCTTTCTTAATAAAATCTATAATAGGCTCCAATGAATCATTATTGGGAAAAACATTAAAATATAAGGAGCCTCTAATAAAATTATTTGTACTATCCGTAAAATAAAATTGAATAGGCGAGGCTACATTACTCCCTCCTATATCATAAATAATACCATATACTTTCTTATTAGGATACCCTAACACCGTCTCATTTATACCTGTAGATTTTTGAATCTGCTTACTCACAAAATTCTGTGAATCATCTAAATATTCATTTAAATTATTATTCACAACTTTATAGCTAATATGTATTTTTGCAGAATATTTTGGATAATTTATGTTTATCCAATCTTTATGCCTTGTTTCTATTGTATCATAAACAATCTCGGCAAGTGTTGATTTATAAAAAGAATATCTATTTTTATAATGATATTTTGTATATTCATTCTTAGGTGTAGATATTCTAAAATAACTCTTTTCTTTCGGTATTTCAATATTCTCATTATTGCAAGAATAAAAAAACACAAGAATAAAAAAATATATAATTGGTTTAATCGTTTGATTCTTCATTTATAATAACCCTTACTTTTTTAATTCTACGTTTATCAACAGCATCTATTACTAATGAAAATTTATCAAACTTAATAATTTTATTCCTTGATGGTATTTCTCCCTCCATTTCTAAAATTAATCCAGCTATTGTATCTGAATCTCCTCTCTTTGACTCAAATACAGACTCATTAATATCTAACACTTTAATAAAATCAATTAGTTTCGTTTTACCCTCAAATATGTAATTTCTTTCATCTATTTTTGAATAAATTAATTCATCCTCCGTTACATCAAACTCATCATTTATTTCCCCTACTATTTCCTCTACTATATTCTCCAATGTAATAATACCAGAAGTGCCCCCAAATTCATCTACAACTATTGCCAAATGAATCTTTTTTAATTGAAAATTTTTTAACAAATCATCTAATCTTTTTGTCTCTGGAATAAAAAATGGTTCTCTGATATGTTTTTGCCATTTGTAAAAATCATCCGACATATTTATATAAGGCATAATATCCTTAATATATAAAACTCCTTTAATATTATCTAAAGAATTTTCATATACAGGGATTCTTGAATACCCCGACTCAATAACAATATTGCATATATCATTAAACGAACTAACTATATTTACACTTACTATATCTAACCTTGAAGTCATAACCTCTTTTACATCAATATCTCCTATTTTAAAAACACCCTGCAATATTTTCTTATCTTCTTCTGATGATTCCCCTTTTGAAGTGAGATCTATCGCATGTGATAATTCCTCCCTAGAAATAGATATTTGTTTGTTTTTTAATTTTTTATCTATAACTCCTGTAGAACTAACAAGCAAATAACTAAAAGGTGATAATATCTTTATAAAGAATGAAAGAATAAAAGAAGCTTTTAATGAAAAATTTAAAGGGTTTTTTGAAACATATATTTTGGGAATAATCTCTCCAAAAAATAAAATTAATGACGTAACTGCAAATACCTGTATAAGAAATGTTAAATATAAATTACCACCAATAACTAATGATTTAGTTATGAATGTTGATATAACAACTATTGCTATATTTACAAAATTATTGCCTATTATTATTGTTGCTAAAAGTTGCTTAGGTTTTTCCATAAGCTGTAATACCAACTTCCCATTCTTATGATTTTTTAGATTGTTCTTATCATTTGGGGATAAAGAAAAAAAAGCTATTTCAGCTCCAGAAAATAAACCAGATAATAATAAAAGTATTATTATTATTACAAAAATTAAAAACAAATCCATATTAAAAACAAAAAGATAGTTAAGTTAGATTATTCCGGAAACTCATTGTCAATATCAAAATCAGATGGAAGAGCACTTGTTGAACTATCTAATGAATCATCTTTAAGTTGAGACCTCTTTGATAAGATAACAAACTCATCAACCTCTATCTCTGTTGTAAATCTTTTATTCCCTTCTTTATCCAACCAATTTCTATTCCTTATTTTTCCCTCTACATAAACCTGAGAACCTTTTTTTAAAACCTTATCTGCACTTTCTGCCAAATTACGCCACATAATCAAATTATGCCACTCCGTATGTTCTCCTAAATTTCCATTTTTGTCTTTAAAACGCTCTGCTGTTGCTATTGACATCTTTGCTATTTTTGTACCATTATCAATTATCTTTATATCAGGATCTTTACCAAGATGACCTATTAATATAACTTTATTTACGCTTCCCATAAATATTTTTTTTGATTTTTATAAATACAAATATACATTATTTTTTTAGTTATTAATTAAAAATAAAACAATATTATTAAAAGAATGAGTTACTATTCTAAAAACTAATATATGGAGCTATTTTTTTTATTGTGCTATCGTCAAATACCAATGTTTTTTGAATATCATAAATCGTAGAAAAAGGATAATGAAACCTACGATAATTAATAATAATGTTTGCCTTTTTACTTCCAATATAAGGATGCGAGGCTAACTCATAATAAGTAGCTTTATTTATATTTAGTTTTCTTAAAAAAGAATCATTTAGTAAAACTTGAGGAACAATTAAATTATAAAAAATTGAGTCAATACCCCACACCTCCCTTAATTGCTCCTTACAATAAAAACCACCTATAAGATTACGATACTTTATTATTCGCATTGCAAAAACAGGACCAATACCCCTAACTTTTATCAATTCTAGAGAATCAGCATTATTTAAATCTATTAAAATTGGCGTGTATATCTTTTTTGAATAAACACTCAACTTACTTTCTATTTTTACAAATGGTAATATTAGACTAATTTCATCTTTTGTAAAATTATACATTTTTGCAAAATCATCTTCTTTGTAATACCATCCTCCTTTATTCCTATAATTATTTATTGTCTTTATTTGTATATTATTAAAACCCAATTTCTCCATTTGACTATCACTAATTACATTTGGATTAAAATAAAATAATTGGTCTTTGGTTATTTTTTTTATAGGTTTTTTTAATATCTGCTCTTTATGAATTCCCTCACAACTATTTGTATTAAGCAATACGAATGAATCCTTTGTCAATAAAGCACTACCTGCATTCAAACAAACATCAATATTATTTAAACTAATTTTTATAATACCTAAAATAAATACAATAATTAATAATACAAAAACACCTTTTTTTTGCCAATTATTAATGTAAAATAATTTATTTATTATATCATAAAATTTCATAAAAATAAAAAACTTTAGAACAAAAATAATTATAATTTTAGGTGTAAATCTGTTTTAAGACAAAATAAAATTAAATATTTCTCCTTATCATTACTAATTATCAAAAATATTATAAATCAAACAATTACAAAATTTAAGCAAACTTCCTGATTTTCAATATATTATACTCTATTGCCTTTACTTTACCATTACTCCACTCCAAAAAAGTTCCAACCTATTTTTTTGACAAAATATTAATAATCAACACTATTCTTAATAACCTAAAATTATTAAGAGAAATCTCATTAAAATATGTTAATTAATTAAAAATGCTACTCTTTGTTGAAATTATACCAAATTGTCCATTCTAAAATTTAAAAATATCAACTTGTTTGTTCTAAATTATCGGTAAATTCTAATTTTTATAACCAATATAAAAAGTAAGTTTTTCTTTTAGGTTTAATCAAAATCAATTTTTGATATAGAGCACATATAAAGCACATATACAGTTCATATAGAGCACATATAAAGCACATATAGAGTACTTTAACCCCACTCTTAACTCTGAGTAATCAACCTTTAAATCGCATTTTAAGCTAATAATCAAATGATTAACCCTGCCAAATTTAATCATATTCACTTTTTATTATTTTAAAGAACACACATCCTTCCATTTAATTATCAGCATATTAACTAAAACAACACAATATAACAAAATTAGCTATGTTTTTTTATAGCTAAACTCCCCCGAATGCTTTTACATTATTCTATAAATTCTATTCCAATATACCAACAAATTTATCCCAGATTGTCCATTAGAAAATTTGCAATGCAAATAATTGTAAATTACAAAACATAACACTCATCAAATTCCATTGGAATAGTATCTCAACTCATCCTAATAGACAATTTGGATTAATAATAAAATTATTCAAATCGTACTTTTTGCAATAGTCTAGTTTTTTCTAATGACGAATTCAGATTTAATTAATTGAAAAAAAAAGACCTCATAAAAAATTATGAGGTCTTTTTTTACAAATTAGCTATTATAAAAAAATTACTTTTTCTTATTAATGCTTAATAATTCAATTTCAAATATTAAAGTTTCATTTGGCCCTATTACTTGTCCTGCGCCTCTTTCTCCATAAGCCAATTCTGATGGAATATATAATTTCCATTTATCTCCAACTTTCATTAGTTGAAGAGCTTCTGTCCAACCTGGAATAACTCCATTAACTGGGAAAGTAGCAGGTTCACCTCTTTGAACTGAACTGTCAAATACTTTTCCATCAAGTAAAGTTCCAGTGTAATGAGTAGTAACTTCATCTGTTAATTTTGGAGATTCTCCTGTGCCTTTTTTTATCACTTCATATTGAAGTCCACTAGGAAGGGTTGTTACTCCTTCTCTTTTTTTATTATTGTCAAGAAATTCTTTTGCTTTCTTTGTTTTCTCTTCTCCTTTTTTTGCCATAAGACTCATAAAATATGTTTGTATTAAATTTTGACTTTTTTCTTTTTCTATAGATGTCGCTTTTCCTTCATAGATATCACTCATAGCTTTAGACATTATTTCAATGTTTAACTTGTCAAATCCTTGATTTTTTATGTTTTCCGCTATGTCCATGCCTATAGCATAGCTAACTGAATCTTCTGAAGATGTTAATTTTACATCTTTTTTGTTCTGTGCATTGCATGAAGATAAAAATACTAATCCCATTCCTGCATATAAATACAATTTTTTAATCATGATAATAGTTTTTAAGTTATATAAAATTTAAATTAAATGCGAATTTCGTCATTTTTTTTATTTAAAAAATAATATTCCAATAATTCATTATTATTAGTTGATACTATTTTAATCCATTTATTGAATTTGATAAACCATTTTATTTGAATAGACATAAGTCCATGACTCAAATAAGCAGCTATATATGGATGTACTACTAAGCTTAATTTTTTTTCGTTTTGTTCTCTTAATAAATATTTGATATTGCTTTCTATATCATCTGTAAGTAGTAATGTGCTCTTAACCTCGCCTGTCCCATTGCATGTTGGACACTTTTCTACAGTCTCTATATTCATCTCTGGCCTTACTCGTTGTCTTGTTATTTGAACAAGACCAAATTTACTCGGAGGTAATATATTATGTTTTGCCTTATCATATTTCATTAACTCTTTCAACGTCTGATAAAGCACTCTCCTATTGGCACCCTTTTGCATATCAATGAAATCTATAACAATAATACCTCCCATATCCCTTAACCTTAATTGTCTTATTATTTCTATTGCAGCATCAATATTTATTTGTAATACATTTTCATCTGAAGAATTTTGAGAATTAACACCATGTCCACTATTAACATCAATGACATGCAACGCTTCTGTGTGTTCTATGATTAAATAACCCCCATTCTTAAAAGATGCTGTCTTTCCAAATGATGCTATTATCTGTTTTTCTATATTAAAGTTCTCAAATATTGGAACCTTACCTTTATATAATTTCAATATATCTATTTTATCAGGAGCTATTTGCGTCAAATAACTTTTAATCTCATCATACAACTTAGTATCATTAATATTTATTGAACTAAAGCTATCATTAAGATGATCTCTTAATATTGAAGATGTGCGACCTATCTCTCCTAATAATTTAACAGGAGGGGTATTCCCATTTATTTGTTTTACACAATTATTCCATTTCGAAAGCAAATCATTGAGATCTGTTTCTATTTCCTGAACAGCTTTATTTTCCGCTATTGTACGAATAATTACTCCAAAATTTTTTGGTTTTATTCCTGATACAATTTTTTTTAATCTTGTTCTCTCTTCATTACTTTTAATCTTTTGTGAAATAGATATTCTATCAGAAAAAGGAATCAATACAATATTCCTTCCTGCTATACATATTTCTGATGTAACCCGAGGACCTTTGTTTGATATTGGCTCTTTAACTATTTGTATTATAATGTTCTCGTTTACAGATAAAACATCAGATATTTTCCCCGATTTTTCAATATCCGGATCTAAATCAATAGTATCTGATTTTAGAGAATTATTTTTTCGAATAGATTTGGTAAATTTCTTTATTGTAGTGAATTTATGACCTAAGTCAAGGTAATGCAAAAACGCATCCTTTTCAAATCCTACATCTATAAATGCAGCATTTAAACTTGGTACTAATTTTTTAACCTTTGCTAAATAAATATCACCTACGGCAAACTTATTACTTGATTTCTCTTTATAAAGCTCAACCAGCTTCTTATCCTCAAGTAAAGCTATGCTAACTTCATTTGGGGTTGAGTCTATATATAACTCTTTTATCACACTTCGCAAAATAAATATTTGGGGATGAAAATTTTTGAAAAAATAAGGCTGTTTGAAAATAAATTATTCAATCAGCCTTACATTATGTTTTTAATTATTTCTTTTTATGTCGATTTTTCCTTAATCTTTTTTTCCTCTTATGAGTCGCCATTTTATGACGTTTTCTTTTTTTACCACAAGGCATATATATTATTTTTTAATTATTAATTATTTACTTTTTTACACTCTTTTTTGCACTCTTTTCTACATTTTTCTTTACGTCAGACACAAATGTTTTGGCTGGCTTAAATGCAGGAATAAAATGTTCTGGGATAATTACACTTACATTTTTAGAAATATTTCTTCCTTTTTTCTCAGCTCTCTTTTTAATTATAAAACTACCAAAACCTCTAAGATAAACATTCTCACCTTCTTTTAAAGAATTCTTTAAAGAGATCATAAATGCTTCAACAGTTGCTTGAACTGATAGTTTATCAATGCCTGTTTTATTAGCAATATCTGCTACTATTTCTGCTTTTGTCATATTTTTAAATTATTATAATAAATTGTTTATTAATTAAAAAAGGACTGCAAATATAAGTTTTTTGTTTAATAATCAAAAAAATATTTTTTTTATTATAATTATTTTTCGAATTTTAGTATTTATTAATTGACAAGAAAATATTAATTATTATATATGTGTCCTTTTTGTAAAAAAGAAGTAAATTAATTATTTACCCATCTTATTTAATTTTAAAAGTATATCTAAATTCTTTATGGTTATTTTTTTCCCTTTTAATTCAACTATTCCATCTTTATTAAATTCTTGAAGTGTGCGAATTATATTTTCTCTTGCTACATCAAGCATCTCTGCCATCTCTACTCGAGAAAGAGGAAATGAATAAGAATTGTCATTATAATATTCTCTGAAAAATAAAATAAGAAAAGCTATTCTTTCTTTTACTTGCCTTCTATATATACTAACATAAGTGTTTAATATATAAAGAGAACCAGTTGCTATTTCTTTTATTAAATGATATGAAAAATCTCCATTTTTCATTAATAATTCCTTTACTACATCTATTTTAATCAAACATACCTCGCATTCTTCTGCAGCAAGCAACGTATATTCATTTTTCTTTCCTATATCTATATTCTTAAAAATGGACAAAATGTTTATAAATATATTATCATAGGTAATAAAACTAAGCTTTTTAGTATTATTGTCTTGTTTGTAAAATTTAACTATACCTGATTTTAGAAAATAGAGATATTCAATTTCCTCATCTTGCTTGCAAATGATTGTATCTTTAGGATAAATAATGCTTACAACATTATCCTTAATCATTTTTTTTTCTTCAGTATTTAAGAATTCTAATTTTAGGATATCTGCAATACATTTGCTATTTTCCTTGTTTTTGTCTTCACTTTTCATAAATTCATATATTAAATTTTAAAATGACTAAATTTTGTATAAAAGTAATATAGATAAAATCACAGCGCAAGTGATTAGAATCACACATGCTAATTTTTGTTTAAATATTTTGCTGTAAAAATAAGTATATTTCATAAAGGTAATAAATAAAAAACGCTATAAAACAGCAAATTAGTGATAACATTAACTAATTGCGCAAAATAAAACCGCGTATTTTGCGTAAAAATTAAGCATTCAAAAATACAGCAATAAACGTGCTAAAAAAAGTGTTTTATTTTTATAAATTTAACCAATTTTATTAAAGTTTTATAGAAAAAAAACGTAATTTGATATAATCATGATTTTTGCTATTGACAATAAAGATAATTACACTTAATTTTGCTCAAATTAAAATACAAAAAAATCATGATAAATTTAAAACTAATTAACAAAAGCTTAAGACTAAAGATGTCTTTATTAATACTTATCACTGTAAGTATTATTGTTTCAATTGTTGGAGCTGGAATTTATTTTGAAAGACGACATGCACAAGAACAAAATGTCAATGAACGACTTAAAAGTCAACTAGAAGACATGTACCACATGCTTGAATTAAGTTATAATGAACGCAAAGAATATGTAAAAAATAGCATGGTTATGGCTCATGATATTTTTTATAACAGACATGATACCGCAAAATTAGCACTATCAGAAACAGAAGAATCAATAACAATAACAGATCAAATCTCAAAAAGTGCACAAACAATTTCTATACCACCATTAGTAATAGGAAAATCCAGTTTATTAAACAACACTGAAATAGTTGATAGGATTATGCATAATACAAAATGTGCAGCAACAATATTTCAAAAAACATCTCAAGGCTTTGTCAGAATTGCAACAAATGTTATTAATAATTCTGGGGAAAGAGCAATAGGAACTTCTATTAACTATGATTCACCTGTAGTACAAACCATAGAACAAGGACTCCCTTATTATGGAAGAGCTTTTGTAGTTAATGATTGGTATTATTCTGCTTACGAACCAATAAAAATTAATGGAGAAATTGTAGGAATGCTATTTGTTGGAGCTAAAGAAAAGAATTTAACTTTTCTAAAACAAGTCTTTTTAGGAACAAAATATTATGAAACAGGCTATCCATATCTTATGTCATCAGATGGAAACCTAATAATACACCCAACAAAAGAAGGAGAAAGTTTAAATAATACAAAATTCTTTAAAGAATTTCAAATAAACTCTGAAGGTAAATTTAATTATTTGTGGCCAGAAGATGCAACTGGAGCAACCAAAATAGCTTTCTACAAATATTTCGCTCCTTATGATGCATTTGTAGTTATCTCTGTTTATAAGCAAGAAAGTATTATCGAACCATTAAACCAAACTCGTAACATTATTATTATTGGCGTTTTAGGAGTTATTATTATATTATTTTTTATATTAAGAACACAAATAAAAAGTATTACAGATCCTCTAAATATATTAGTAGAAAATATTAATCAATTATCAAAAGGTAATTTTGCAAAAAGAGTAAATATAGAAAGAGAAGATGAAATAGGGAATATATCTTCAAGTGTAAATATATTGGTTGATGGATTAACTCGAACTTCTCTATTCGCAAGTGAAATAGGGAAAGGCAACTTAAAGGCCGATTATATAGCATTAGGTGATAACGACCATTTAGGAAATGCATTGTTATCTATGCGAAACAACTTGAATGCTGTAGCAGAAGAGGATTTTAAACGTAATTGGGCTACAAATGGGTTGGCTCAAATGGGAGATATACTAAGAAAACAAACTGATAAAGAAGAAGAATTATTCTTTAACGTATTATCATTTATTGTAACATATCTTGAAGCAAATCAAGGAGGACTGTTTATTTTAAATAAGGAAAGTGATAAGGATATATATGTAGAATTAGTTGCTTCTTATGCTTATAATAAAAGAAAATATTCTAAAAAGCGTATAGATTTTGGAGAAGGACTTGTTGGCCAATCCATTCAAGAAGGTGATACTATATTTTTAACTGAGGTCCCTGAAGAATATGTAGAAATTACATCTGGACTAGGAAAAGCTAATCCTAGATGTATACTTATTGTTCCATTAAAAGTAAATGAAGATATACACGGAGTTGTAGAAATAGCTTCTTTTAAAATATTAGATAACTATAAAATAGAATTTGTTCAGAAATTAGCAGAAAGCATAGCTTCCACAATATCCAATGTAAAAATAAATATACGCACAAAATTACTTCTCGAACAATCTCAACAGCAAGCTGAAGAACTGAAATCTCAGGAAGAAGAAATGAGGCAAAACATGGAAGAACTTGCTGCTACTCAAGAAGAAATGAAAAGAAAATCTGCTGAATTAGAAAGCGCTTTTTCCGCTATTGATGCTACTCTAGGAGCAATAGAGTATACTACTGACGGTACAATTATTAATGCAAATAAATATATTATTGATATACTTAGATTGTCTCAGTCTGATCTTATTGGCAAAAAATTAATAGATTTAATAGAAACTAATAATATTGATTTTGAAGAGTATAATCAAATATGGAATAAAACTAGTAAAGGAATAGTTGTCAAAAGAGAACAAAGTTACAAAGCTGGAAATAGTAAAAAAATATGGTTTTTGGAAACATATAATCCAATTAAAAATGAGCATGGAGAAATTTTTAAAATACTATGTGGATTAATAGACATCACGGAATCTAAAGAGCTATTTATTGCTTCTCAACAAAAAAACGAGCTGCTTAAAGCTCAAGAAGAAGAAATGAGACAAAATCTTGAAGAGCTTGCATCTACTCAAGAAGAAATGCAAAGAGTACATAATGAGCAACAAAAAAAAGACAAAGAAATAAAAGAAAAGTACGAACAAGAAATGATTAGCCTTCAAGAAATGTTAATGAACCAACAAGAAGAAAG
>Ga0154518_1142_pt2 | contig 40178 bp, 29 predicted proteins | sample RifGroE2_FD_105661 | JGI IMG/M metagenome (GOLD analysis project Ga0154518, IMG submission 105661) | Bacteroidetes bacterium GWE2_29_8 | reverse complement strand
ACGTTTTTTTCATAAATTTAAACTTTTGCTAACAGAAAAAGAGATAATACATAAAAAACAAAATATTAATTATCAAAGTCTTGCATGTTTTGTGTTTTCAATAACAATATAAATTTGTTCCCAAAAATAAAAAAATATTTTCAAGGAATCAAAAATAATATTTTTTTTTGAATATAGGTACTAAAAAAGAACTTGTTAATATTTAAAATAAATTTAATAATTAAGATAAAACAAGAATATTAATGTTTTTTAATTAAAAACGCTCTTGTTATTTTATCAACTTTATGTCTATATACTTTGAATTTAGTAACCGAAGTGTTCCCATATAATCAATTTTAAACTCAAGTAAATCTCCCACTTTATATTTGTTTTTATTAGAACCTAAATCCATAACAATCATATCTGAACTAGCTCCAACAACACAGATATTACTATCTATAGGTATTATATGTTTTACATCAACATCTAATAAACCTAATTCTATAATTGCACGAAAAGTAGTGTCTCCTATTTTATCTGAATCAAACTCTGGAGAATGTCCATCAACATTATGTCCTATTTGACCTGTAGGAATAACATGTTTCTCATTTAGTTCAATTATTTCGGCATATAGTTTAAATGTATCACTATGCATCTTTTTTAAAGTACTATTATGATATACATCAGTTCCAAGAAACAATGATTCCCCAACTCTAAAGTGATTAACTCCTTTTGGTAATAGTTTCTGAAAAATTAAAGGAATAGTAACAGATGAACCTCCAGAAACCATTGGTATTTTTTTATTAAATTTTTCTTCTACTAATTGTTTATATAAACTTAACTGTATTAACTTATCATGATTAGGTAAAACACCATATAAACAAGAAAGATTTGTGCCAATTCCCACAACTTCAATATTCGGGAGATTAAAAACATTATAATAAAAATCAACAAATTCTTCTCTTAAAACACCCTCTCTTAGTTCTCCTAATTCGATTAGTATAATTATTTTATGTTTTTTTGACTGTCTAACAGCTTCATTTGATAAAAGTTTTATATTTTTAAATTCAGTATTAACACTTATATCTGCATATTGAATTACTTTTTCAATATTTCTACTAGATGGTAGCTTTATAAAAATAGTTTCTATATTAGGATTAATTGATTTTATCATTTTTAGGTTCATAATTCGGGAGTCACAAATTTGTTTTACTCCTAAATTAACCACTTCTGCTAATAAACTTTTGTTCCCACACAAAAGTTTTGTAACAATAGACCACTGAATATTATTTTTTTTAAATAAATTATCAAGGTATTTATAATTATGTTGTAATTTTTTTGTATCAAAAGTGATGTAAGCCATTATTATTTTTGTTTGTAACGCATTTCTATATATTTACTATTAAAGCCGTATTTCTCATAAAGAAATCTCGCAGGGTTATCAGGCTCAACATGTAAAGCAATATCCCCCTTAGTAATTTTAATTGTCTCTTGCATTAACATTTTCCCAATACCCTTTCCTCTATAATCAGCATGGGTTGCAATATACACCAGAATATTTTCAGGAATATATTTTTCCATTCCAGTTTCATTTACAATAACTGCTCCTATTATTTTATCATTATCTTTTGCAGTAATAATAAAACCTCCATCTTTATCATTTTCTTTTAATGAATAGTTTAAACATTTTTCAATGTCACTCCTAGGATCCCCGTATTTTTCTAGGTGTTTAAAAAGAAAATCTAATATTTCATTTTTTTGTTCTATAGAGGGTTTATTTGTGTGGTCAAAAATTTTAAGATTTGTCATAATTTGCAACAGTTTAATTATTAATAAAATATCTTTTGATAATTCAAAGATAATATAAGAAAATTAAAAAAGCAAATTTTTTTTATTGTTTACAACTCCATAAATTTACTAAATAGTTGCTGGATATACGCTTTCCCTTGTGTTATCGTTTTTTTAGTTACAGATGAGTCAATAGCATTATTTAGATAAAATTGGTTATTTTGAATATCTAATACAAATTCCATTTTATTGTTTTTCCAACCTAATCCAGAATTTATTTCAAAAAAGGCAAATTGAGGTGAATATTTATTAAACAAATCTTTGCTCCAATAAAAACCATCGTGTTTTATCCTTAATTGCTTTAATATAGTAACAGGCACATCTATTTGAGATGCAATTCTATCCACAACTATGCCTTTATATTCTTCTTTAATTGCACCTCCAATAATCAATAATGGTATTTTATGATATTCAAAAGAATAAAAAGAATGATTTTTAAATGTAGAATGACTATGATCAGCCATAAGAATAATCAATTTATTGTCATATAAATCTCGTTTTTTTAGATTATTAATGAATTCTGATAACGATTTATCTGCATAATATATTGAGTTTACATATTTTTTCTCATTATCTCCATAATTTATTACATTTTGCAATGGTTGGTCGTAAGGCGAATGACTGCTAAGTGTAAAAATCACATTAAAAGAAGGAGATTTTGATGTATTAATTACCTCAATAGCTTTGTTATACATATATTCATCATGCACTCCAAGTTTTCCACGCGGAATTGATTTAGAAAAATTGTCTTCTTGTATAATATTATCAAACCCATTATGGATAATAAAAGATTTAATATTTCCATAATCAAGGTCTCCACCAAAGATAAAAGAAGAAGAATAACCATTTTTTTTTAGATATTTATTTAAACTAGGTAAACCATTATACTTAGCAGGATGCTCACAAATGTTAGTGATAGGAAGTGCAGGAAATCCAGTGAGTAATGACGCAATCCCTTGTTGAGAACGATTACCGTTTGCATAAAAATTATTAAATAGGATGCCTTCTTTTGTTAACTTATCAAAGTTAGGAGTAATAATGGTATCTGCTCCTAAAGAATAGATACAATCAGCCGACCAACTTTCGAGAAGTATAAATATAATGTCAGGTTTTTTTGTTTTAAGAATATGTATAGTTGTATCCTTTGCTACATGATTTAATTCGTCTGTAATTTCTTTTGCAGCTTGATCTGACATAGTTTTAAAAGGATTTACAGTTAGATAGTTCTTATTAACAAAATAGTTCTTAAGCAATGACCAAGCTGGATTTATGGTAGCATTATTAATAACATTTTTATCAGAAAAAGTTGCCGCACTTTCTGAAATAGGTATTTGTCCCACTCCACCCCTAATGCCAATAGTAATAATAATTAAAGATGTAAAATAAAAAACTCCTAATTTAAATTTTGAGATTATTGACTTACAATTAAAAGTCAGTTTTAAAATATTTATTTTTTTATATATATAAACTAGCAAAATCCAAATCAAGAATAAAATAAATAACAAAAATAAAAATCTCCAAGTTTCAATAGAATTAAATACTTCTGAAGGATTTTGCACATAAACTAGAGCTTTAACATTAAGTTTTGTTTTCCACTCACTATATATAGCAGCATCAGCAATTGCAATTAAAGAATAAATAAAAGTTATCAAATAATAGTATGTATTGGAAATATTTTGGTATAGTTTATTAAGATTAAATATCAATAAAACCATAATAAATACAGGAAAAATAAGTATATATGATATTGTTGAAACATCTAGTCTTAAAGCATGCAATAAAACTTGAAAAACATTTACAATAAATCTATCGTAAATTAAAAAATCACCTAAATTATAAATAATAAAAAAAAGCCTATTAATGTTTATTAATAGGGAACAATATAAGAAGGACTTTATAGCATAATGTAAACAGAACCGCATTATATTTATTTAAAATTCTATCCCAATACTTACTTCTATAGCATTAAAATTAAGTTTAGAATCACTATAGTCAACATCAACATTTTTATAAGTAGCACTTTGTATTTTATAAGAATTATAAGAACCTCGCAAATTCAAATCAGAAGAACCATCAAAGTAATTACAACCAATAATTAGTGCGCGTTTTTTTGAAATAGCAGTTATCACATTAATTCCATAAACCCACCCCCATCCTGGATTATTATCAAAAGAGAAATCAGAATTAGCCATATCAATATCTTCATTTTCAATAAGCATTCTGTCTATGTTTCCATTTATTAATGATGGATTAATGTTATAAAAACCAAATACACCTCCTTGAAAACATATTTCAAAACGCTTGAAAGGAATTGTTATTGCTGGCATGACATTTCCTGCAAGAGAAACAAAAGGACCTAATAGTGGTCTATGGTTTTCTATATAATCAGGTAATCCTTTAACACTCATCCCTCCAATATAATATATTGCTCCAGTAAGATTTATTCCAAAATAATCATTAAATTGCAAAGGCATTGTGTAATAAAAAGGAGATACTGGCAAAGACAATTCCCCATCTTTAGGAAACAAATAACTTACTCCAACCGATTGCGAAAATGTGTTAACATTTATTGATATTATTATTATAATTGTTAGTATACTTTTATTCATAAATTAGTTTATTTCTTCAACTACTTTCCTTATTTTAGGTGTTGCATAAGTTTGTATTTTGCCATATTTATCTGAGTAAATAAAATAAGCTTCACACAAGTTGTTATTTTGTTTTATAAATTGAATTGCTTTATCCTTTCCCATAACCATAAATGCTGTTGCTAAAGCATCAGCTGTAGTGCAATTATCAGTAATAACCGAAACACTTAGCAATGAATGTTGCACAGGGTATCCCGTTTTTGGGTTAATAGTATGAGAGTATTTTACTCCATTTTTTTCTATATATTTTCTATAATTCCCAGAAGTAGCTAGAGCTTTGTCTTTCAATGGAATTTTATATTTAATTTGTTGTACCGCATCAGAACTATCCGCAGGCTTTTCTATTCCTACCATCCAATTTTTATTATCTTGTTTAAACCCTTTTGCACAAACTTCTCCTCCAACTTCAACTAAAAAATTATCAATACCTCTATTTTTTAAATATTCTGCAATAATATCAACTGTATATCCCTGAGCAATAGCATTAAAATCTATTTTTATATTTTTATATTTTTTAACAACTTTCCCATTTTCTATATTAATGTTTTTATAATTGATTAATTTCAAGAGACTATCCACTTTGGTTTGCTCAATTATCAAATTATAATCTTTATTTTGATAATTATTTTTAAACCCAAAACCCCACATTGCAACTAATGGACCAACAGTGATATCAAAAGCTCCATTTGTTAAACCTGATATTTTATTAGATTCATTAAATACTCGTATGAAATACTCGTTTAATTTGACATTGTTGTCATTATTGTTTATTTTACTGATAAGCGAATTCTGGTTATATATAGAAGCGGTAAGATCTATTTGCGATAGTATGGAATCAATTGTTTTATTTATTTCATCTTTAGTTGTATTTGCTCCTATAAAATACTTTACAGAAAATGTTGACCCCTGAGTAAAACCTTCATAAACAAAAACTTCTTCTTTATTGTTACATGAATATAAAACAATGAAAAATAATATTGAAAATATAGTAATTTTAATTTTCATAATTTATAATTAAATGTTTTTTCATTATTTTAAATACAAATTTAGCTCTAATGCGTTCCCTGAATAAATAAAGGATTATATAATAAAGCACTACGCCTGATATTGATAATAACCCAACATAGACCTCTGATTTAAAAAAAGCATTAGCCAAAATTAAAGTAAAAATAAAAAAGATAAAGGGTAACACATATCCATAAAGTACTGCAAGCATACCTTTAGACTGCTCATAATAAACATCAACATTATCACCAATAGCATAAGTATTTGACTCACCTTTTAAATCTATTTCAATAATTTTTTCTTTCATATCCGCTACCGTACACATTCCTTTTGCATGACATTCAGCACACGCAGACTTTGTTAATATATTAACAAATATTTTATCTCCCTCAATGTTTTCAACTATACCTGCATGGTATATATTTTCATTTTTCATATAAACTATTTATCAGTAAAATGGGTTTTAATGTGAGTCCCATCACAAAATGGGGACGTATTAGTTGCTCCACAACGACAAAGAAAAGTTTTATTCGTTTGTTTTATCAGATTCCCATTACTATCATAAATATTAACATCTCCATCAATGACAATTGGACCGTTTTTTGAAATTTTTATTTCAACAGGCTTATTTGTAATACTAATAGGGCTTGAACTATCATGTTTGTCTTCTAAATCTTTATTATGCTTATATGATAGAGCATCCGTAGGGCATAAATCCACAACTCGCATTATATCTTCTGTACTTGCTGCAAGCATGTCTATCCATGGACTTTCTGAAGGCTTGAAAACTTTTGGAAGATTAGTAAAACATTCTCCAGAATGAATACAGAAAACAGATTTCCAAAATACAGTAATTTCTCCATTAGTATATTTTTTGATTACAGACCTCATTATTTATCAAATTTTAGTTTAATTAAATCAATTTTATTCTTATTTACTTTTAAAATTGTAAAAATAAACTTTTCTATTATTATTTCTTCATTTTGAAAAGGAATTCTTCCTATACGATTTAAAATAAATCCTCCTATTGTTGTATATTCGTCTGTTTCAGGTATATTAAAACTATATTTTTCATTTAAATAATCTATTTCTATTCGGCTTGACAATACATATTCCATATCATTGATTTTCTTCTCTATAAATTTGTCATTATCATATTCATCATCAATTTCTCCAACAATTTTTTCAACAATATCCTCCAATGTTACCAATCCTGCTGTACCTCCAAATTCATCAACCACCACTGCAATACTTTTATTTTTACCGATTAATTCAGATAATAGTTTTTTAGCAGGCATGGTTTCTGGGATTATAAGAAGTGGTCTGATCATTTCTTTTAAACACTTATTATTTCCAAACATGTCATAAACATGCACAAATCCAATTATATTATCAATATTTTGAGAGTATATAACTATTCTAGAAAATCCGGTCTTTATTAGACTGTTTTTAATTACTTGAATATCACTATTTTCATCAACTGCAACTATTTCGGTACGAGGCACCATGCATTCCCTAACTTTTATATCATGAAACTCTATTGCATTTTGAAACATAGTAATCTCTTCTTTAGTTGACATTTCTCCTTCATTATTAACAATACTTACTTGTGTTATATAATTATCTAAATCTAATCGACCAAATACAATATTTCGTTTTTCTTTTTTAGATCCCTTTGTCATAACTATCAATAATTCTGATAATCCAACAATAACAATTGTTATAGGAAAAAATATACAATAAATAATAAAAGTAGGTATTGAAAAAAATGTAATTATATGATAAGAATATAATCGAAATAATACCTTGGGAAGAAACTCTGCAAAAACGAGAATAAAAATAGTAGATATTATTGTCTGAGCTAGTAATAAATTAAAATCCGATAAAAGAAATGAAGGAATAAAACCTTTCAAAAAATAATCTATTTTATCTGCTACCAAAGTCCCATAAATAACAATAGCTAAATTATTACCTAACAATATTGTTCCTATAAATTTAGAAACATTGTCATTGTAATATTGTAATATTCTAGCAGATGTTTTCCCTTTTTTTTTATCTATTAGAATTTGCAGTTTATTTGTTGAAAAAAAAGCTATTTCTATTCCAGAAAAAAAAGCTGACCCTATAACTGCTAGTATTATAATTAACCATTCATTCATAATTATTGATTTTTTATTGCAATAATTCCTTTAGGCTTTATTACTTCCCATTTTTCAAACTCTTGGTCAGCAACAAATCCATCTCCATATATAACTTCTCCACCCGTACTAACTTTAACAAATACATTTGAACTAATAACCTGCTTGTCTTGCTCCCATATTAAATACTCCGTTTCCAATTTCTCTCCTTTGCTATTAATAACAACGACATTATTACGAACTTCAATAATATTTTTACTCTCATATATAACTCCGTATTTTGCATTAATACTTGATTTTACACTTCCGTTATCTTCGTAAAACAAAACATTAACTCCCTTTGGCATTTCAACAATAGGGTTTTCATTATCAAACCTATTTAATAATGGAGCTTTTAATTTTATCACAGGATTGCCAGAATCTGTATAAACTAATTCTATATTTTTATTAGATAAAGCTGGCAAAGATGAATATACAGATGTTACCCTGTTTATTTCTTCAATTTTGTTCTCACAAGAAGTAAAAACTAAAACCAAACAAAAAAATAATATATACTTATAATAAATAATATATTGCATTAATACACAAAATTATAGCTACTTATTTTAAAGAATATTATCTATTAAAATAAATAACTTTGTTGCAAAAATAAACATAAAGCGATAATAAAACAAATATTTAATCCATTTCAATTTAAAAAAATGAGGATTATTAAACAATTCAAATGTATAGTATGAACACCCATCTTAATTATCAATTAACAAGGCATTGCAGTGGTCGGAGACTGAAAAGACTATACTATCAATAGTTTTGTCGAATTTGAAGTCTTTGACGTGAAGGTAGTATTTTGTAGTGGAGCTATGGATGTGTCGTTTTGTCTTTCAGCAGGGGGCGCCATTTTTGACAATTAGACACAATAATCCCAGATGTTCGATATAAATTATATGCAATAGCCTCTATTAAATGTTGGGTCTGTATTTTTGCTAGTACAATATATCAAGCTGTTTCTCCATTAAACTATCTTCTTATTGAACCAAAAGTTCGTTTTACAATATATCTTGTTTTACTAATGATTTTGTTCTTTGAAGCTTTTAACATAATGTGATTCCTTAGTTTTAGAGATGACTGTTGGTACCAATGAGACGGCTTTGAACACCATTGAGATTGTAGTGTTAGTGATATGTATTGCAATAAATATGCTCTAATTTTATTTTGATATAGGTGTGTTTATTCTTATTTTTGCACAATAATTATAAAGAGTGTTTGATTAATAATTTTGTTTATAATTTATGTTGTTCAATAAAATTGAGAAATATTCGTTAAAAAGTAATAATTTTGAAAACTGAAATGTGCAAAAAAGTATATAGTATATTTTAATGAAGGAAAAAGTAATTGTTTTGATTTTAGGTGTTATGTCGTTTTTTGCGACAGGGCAAATTAATAAGGGTTGGGTCGTTGGTAAAATAGCTGATGAAAATGGGCAGGCAATAGAGTTTGTGAATATTTCGATTGATGGTGTAAATTCTGGTATTTATTCGCAAAAGGATGGTTCGTACAAGATAGAGGTTCCTTCGGGTGAAGATGTAGTGCTTGTTTTTTCTCATTTGTCATATAATTTATTGAAGCGCACTATAAGGGTAAAGGTAAATGATAAAAAACAGATGAATATAGAGTTAATTCAATCTGTTAAATCAATACAGGAAGTTCAGATTTTGGAGAGGAATACTGAAGGAGAGAATTTAATGCGAATAGATCCGAAGGTAATGAAGTTGTTGCCTAATCCGAACAGTAGTATAGAGTCTATATTGAAGACATTGCCAGGTGTATCATCGAATAACGAGTTAAGTTCAAGTTATTCAGTTAGGGGTGGTAATTATGATGAGAACTTGGTTTATGTGAATGGTATTGAGATTTATCGTCCGATGTTGATTCATTCTGGACAGCAGGAAGGTTTGAGTTTTATTAATTCGGAGATGGTGTCATCAATATTTTTTTCAGCGGGAGGGTTTGAGGCGAAGTATGGAGATAAGACGTCGTCAGTGTTAGATATAAAATATAGGAAACCTGAAGAGTTTGGAGGTAGTGGTAGTATAAGTTTACTGGGGGCTTCGGCAAATTTGGAGTTGGTAAATAAGAAGAAGAATTTGGGAGCTTTGTTTGGTTTTAGGAATAAATCAAATAAGTATTTGCTTAAGAAAATGGATACAGATGGGGATTATAAACCAGTGTTTAATGATTTTCAGGGTTATGTAAATTATAAAATAAATGAAAAGAATGAGATTGAGTTTTTATCAAATATTGCATCTAATTCTTATTTATTTGTCCCGCAAACGCGAGAGTCTAAGTTTGGGACTGTTAGCAATGCTATGAAGCTGACAATATATTTTGATGGCCAGGAGAAAGATCAGTTTGATTTGTTAATGGGGGCTGTTGCTTATAATTATTATTTGAAGCCTAATTTTAAGTTGCGGTTTATTAGTAGTGCGTTTAGGATATATGAGGAAGAGGCTTATGATATAATAGGTCAGTATAAGATAGATCAGTTGGATAATAGTTTAGGTAGTGATAATTTGGGAGGTGTTGCTTATAACAAGGGGATTGGTGCTTTTATGAATCATGCGAGAAATTATTTGACTGCAAATGTTTATAATGTGGAGCATAAGGCTGATTATTATACTGATAAATATAATTTAAATTGGGGAGTCAAGTATCAGTATGAGCAGATTGATGATAAAATAAATGAATGGACATTGAAGGATTCATCAGATTATGTTTTACCTCTTGTTAATGATTCATTTGGTTATCAGAATCCAAGTGCTCAGGCTGATTATACGTTGGAGCTTGAGGATTATGTTAATGCAAGGAATACTCTAAATAGTAATAGGTTTTCGGGTTATTTTCAATATACTTATAAATTTAATAGTAATTTTTCAAATAATACTTTAACGATGGGTGTTAGGGGTAATTATTGGGATGTTAATGAAGATTTGCTTATTAGTCCACGAGTGCAGTTTGTGTTAAAGCCTTTATGGGAGCGTAAGGTTGTTTTCAAAACGTCGGCTGGAGTATATTATCAACCCCCATTTTACAGGGAACTTCGCCAATTTAATGGGGAGTTAAACAAGAATATTAAGGCTCAACAGTCATTGCATTTTTTAATTGGGAGTGATTATGAGTTTAAGGCATGGGAACGTCCATTTAAATTTACTACGGAGGTTTATTATAAGAAGTTGGATAATATTATTCCATATAAGATAGATAATGTGAGGATAAGGTATTATGCGAAAAACAATGCTTCTGGTTATGCAACTGGAATTGATATGAAGATTAATGGAGAGTTTGTTAAGAATACAGAATCATGGGCAAGTATTTCAATTATGAATACGATGGAGGATATAAAGGGCGATTATTATTATACTTATACGGATGAAGCAGGTAATGTTTATAATACAAAGGTAAACTATAAGACTTATGTTGACAGTACGTTGTATAATCCAAAATATATTCCACGTCCGACAGATCAACGAGTTACTTTTGCGCTGTTTTTTCAGGATTATTTGCCAAAAAATCCAAGCTCAAAAATGCATTTAATGTTGGTGTATGGTTCACGTTTGCCGTTTGGTCCTGCTGGATTTAACAGATATAGCGACACTTTGCGCATGCCTCCTTATCGTCGTGTTGATATTGGGTTTTCGAAGCAATTGAAGTCTGAGTCTAAGTTGTTGAGTAAAGGTAATCCGTTTAAATATTTTAAATCTATTTGGTTTAGTGCGGAGGTTTATAATTTGTTGCAAATAGATAATACGATTTCATACATTTGGATTAAAGATATCACAAACACACAATATGCCGTACCAAATTACCTGACATCAAGAATGCTTAATGTTAAGCTATTGTTTAATTTTTAAATAAGGGTAATTATAGCATGAATATTATTGGATACGAGAAATATTGTTTACTTAAAATATGTACACATTTTTAAATTTTTATAATGCAAGATATAACAAATATAAGAGAAGCCTCAAAGGAAAGCTTGATAGAGTTTTTTAATGAAATAGGGGAAAAGCCTTTCAGGTTGAAACAGCTTGATGAATGGATATGGGCTAAAGGAATTAACTCGTTTGAAGAAATAAGCAACTTCTCAGATAAGTTAAAGAATGCTCTTTCAGAGAAATATTATTTTAATAAGACAAAAGTGTCATCACATCTTATCTCAAAGGATTCTTCAGAGAAAATATGTTTTATGTTTTCAGATGGCAAGGTTGCGGAAGGAGTTTTAATATTGAATGATGATGGAAGGACAACAGCATGCATTTCGACTCAGTCTGGGTGTCCATTGAATTGCAAGTTTTGTGCAACGGGTAAGTTTGGTTATCATCGTAATTTGTTCTTTGAAGAAATTTTTGATCAGGTGTTTTTTTTAAACAAGTTGTCTTTAACAAAGCATAAAAGGAAATTGTCAAATATTGTTTTTATGGGAATGGGGGAACCACTATTAAACTATGATAATTTGATAAGAGCAATAGATATTATAATATCTCCAAAGTATTTGGGTTTTTGTGCGTCTCGTATAACTGTTTCTACGGTTGGTATTGTGGATAAGATTAAGCTATTGGCTGACTATAATAATAAAATAAACTTGGCTGTGTCACTTCATGCTACAGATAATATTAGCAGAAGCAGGATTATTCCTGTTAATGAAAAGCACAATATTGAAAAAATTATAGGAGCATTGAATTACTTTTATAATAAATCAGGAAATCTTAACACTATAGAATATATACTTTTTAAAGATTTTAACGACAGTCCACAGAAAGCTTCAGAGCTTGCAGAACTTGCGTTTAAATCACATTCAAAAATAAATATCATACAGTTTAATCCTGTGGAAAATACTCCATTCCAAAGATCCGAGAATAAAGCATTTAATATGTTTATAGAAGTTTTGAAAGATAAGCAAATTGTTTTTACGATAAGATACAGTAAGGGAGAAGATATAAATGCAGCATGCGGTCAACTTGCATCAAAAATCACAAAATAGAATAGTTTGTTATGTATGCAGATTAAGTATTTTGCAAATATTAATAGGAAATGGATAAATACAATAATTAAGATTATAATTGTATTAGTTTCTTTTTTATACATATACAAGCAATTATTTACAGACAATAAGCTAAATCTTGTATATAATCATTTGCAAAATGTACAATCAGTTTACGTTATAGAATTTATACTTTTTACAATCTTTTTGATGTTTGTAAATTGGTTTATAGAGGCTGTTAAATGGAGGTATCTTATACGTAAAGTAGAAAATATAACGATGCTAAAGTCAGTGTTTGCAGTGTTTGCAGGAGTTAGCATAAGTATTTTTACTCCTAATCGCATAGGAGAATACGGAGGTCGGATATTTGTATTAAGAGCAAAAGAGAGCAGGATAAAGGCAATATTGATAACCATATTAGGAAGTTTGAGTCAACAATTAATTACTATTATTGTTGCGGGATTTTTTATTCCATTCTTTGCTTACATTTATATGGATATTGATTTAAACATTTTAAAGATAGGCGTTTTGATAGATGTCATTGTTTTGTTTTGTTTGATTTATGCCTTCTTTAATATAAACAAAGTAAATAATTATTTGAAACGGTTCAGCTTGCTAATCAAGTATACATCTGTTTTTGAACGGTACTCCTTTAAAGAGTTGTTTAATGTTTTGATTCTATCGTTAATAAGATACGGGATTTTTATTTTTCAATATTACATAGTTCTCGTGTTTTTCGGATTGAATATTTCAATAGTTGATTCATTAATGATGGTTTCTATTTTGTTTTTCATAATGTCAGTTATTCCAACTATTGCGCTTTTTGAAATAGGAGTGAAAGGCTCTGTTGCTTTATTTATATTCAGTTATAGCTTTACGGATATTGATTCAATAGCCAAGTCTGCGATTATATTTTCCACAGTTTTTATATGGATTATAAATCTAGCAATTCCAGCTATTATGGGATGGTTGACATTGCTAAGTTTTAATTTTATAACTAATTCTAAAGCTCTATCTAAATGATAATAATAACCACAATCTGTCTGTTTGTAATTCTTTTTTATGCAGCAGTAATTGGGTATTATGTTTATGCATGGGAAAAAGAACCTGATTTTAAGTGCCTTGATGAAGCAGAATGTGGCAACTTTGTGTCAATAATTATTCCAGTGAAAAATGAGCCAGAAAACATTATTGTATGTTTAAATAGTATCGCTAGTCAGGACTATAATCATTCAAAATATGAAGTGATAATCGTGGATGATAATTCAGATGATAATAGCTATATTAATGAAATACGCAATATTAATAATAATTTGCAAATCAAATATATTCAACTTGCAGACCTCAACCTTAAAGGAAAGAAAAGTGCTATAAACGTAGCCGTTAATCAATCTAAAGGAAATCTAATAATAACAACAGACAGCGACTGCACTTATTCATCGAAATGGCTAAGCACATTAGTTTGTTTTTACAATAGGTATAAGCCAAAATTTATTGCAGCACCAGTTATTGCTAAAGGGAATAGTAGTTTTTTGTCCTATTTTCAATCAATAGAGATGAGCGGGTTGATGCTAATTACAGGAGCTTCGTTTTTTTCAAAGCGACCCATAATGTGTAGTGGAGCCAATATAATGTATGATAAGCAAGTTTTTATTGAGTTAAATCCTTATTGTGACAATATTTCAATTCCATCAGGAGATGATTATTTTTTAATGCAATCAGTATTAAACGCATATCCAAACGATTTGATGTTTGTGAAGAGTCCTGAGGTAATAGTTATTACAAATAGTGTCAGTTCTGGAAATTCGTTTATAAAGCAACGCATGCGTTGGGTTTCCAAAAATTACAATAATATATATTCTCTAAGCTTTTTAATAGGTCTTATTGTATTCCTAACAAACTTTCAAATATTAACTCTGTCGTTTGCTTCTGCTTCTTTCAATCATTCTATAATTTCTTTATTTTTATTTACATTTATTGTTAAGATTTTTATTGATTACAAGCTATTGAAAACATCAAGCAAATACTTCAATATACAATGTCATTCCTTTCTAAAGCTTTCTTTATTCAATATTTTCTATGTTGTAATGACTGCAATAGTGTCTATATTTGTAAAAGTTAAATGGCGATAGGAATAAAGTAGTTTAGGTATTAATTTTGATAAACCCTTTCACTCTTATAATTTTATTGATAAAGATAGAGAAATGCTTGTTCCAACTTCAATTCTATTGATTACACTGTCTGTTCCTTCTGTGTATTTTTTATCTTGATTGTCATCTTGGTAGAATATATAGTCATTTTTAAGAATGTCAGATATATTTAACTTTACTTCACCTTTTTGCTTAAATACTTTTTTGCTTATTTGGAAGTCTACTAGATTTCTTGGGTTTTCGTATATATTAGGATAACCAGATGAACCTACTTCACTAATACGTTTGCCAATTTTATTGTATAATAAGCTTGAACTAAAATTATGTTTTTTGTTTGTATATTCAATACCACAATTAATTATGTATGGAGATTGTCCTTGTAATGGACGTTTTTCTACTTCATTTTGATTAGCGTTTTTAAGTGTTACTTTTGATGAAATATAAGCAAAGTTAGAGAACAAAGTAAAATCATCCATATTCACATTTAGAAGTTTTCCTAAGAAGTCCATGTTTTTTCTAAATTCTAACTCTGCTCCTATGTTGTTAGCGTAATCAGCATTAGTGTATGTACGAAAACTTGTTCCAGAGCCTCTGAAATATATTTGCTCAATAGGTTTGTCAAATCTTTTGTAAAATATGCTAGTAGAAAATACTTGTCCATTTTTAGGGAATATTTCAAAACGGAAGTCGGCGTTATAAACGTTTGTTCTGTATAGGGTAGGTTCTCCTGTTAAAACAGAGCTAGTATTAAAATCATAGAATGCAAAAGGAGCTATTTCTCTGAACTCAGGTCTTGATATTGTTTTTGACACGGATATTCTAATATTACTTTTGTCTGTTAATCCATAAGTAAAATTGCATGAAGGAAGTATGTCAACATAGTTTGTGTCAATATTAATCTTTTCATTTGAATAATTAAAAGAATTCAACTGTTGAGTAAAGTCTTCTATACGAACACCCCATCCCATTCTAACTTTGTTAAATTTATTTTCGAACATTAGATAGCCTGCGTGTAGTTCTGTTGAAGCATTATATTTATCTGATTTGTTCGTTATTTCATCCAATACAAATCCTTTTGAGCCAATATTATAATTGTTAAATATTTGGTATGGATCTAATTCGCACAATTCATTATTGAAATACATTGGATTGTATATTTTCATACCCATTACCCTTGCTCCAAAATCTCTGAAACGATTTTGGAAACTATAACCAATCTTAATATTTTGTTTTTCTTCAAATAATTTAAATGGCATTTGATAATCAGCATTGAAGTTATATAATTTTTCTTCTAATTCGGAGTAAAACCTTCCTCCATAAGATGGAGATGGTGTGTAAGGAACATAAGCTGTCATTGCGGTATCATCAGCGTCATCAATATTTTTATAATAGTATAGTTTTCTGAAATTAGGAATATTTCTTTTTGTGTAAGTACGACCTGCTGACCATTTCAATTTAGATTTATTAGCTTCAATAAAATGTTCACCTCCTAATTGAGTTGAGAACAATTGAGTTGAAGTGTATTGAAGAGCATAACGTTTTACTTCTTGGTTTTGCTCCATATTGACTCCATTTCTTATTATTGTTTGGTCTTCAGCATTATTGTTAAAAGTATTATTTAAAGAAATTTTATTTTTGTCATTTAATTTTATTCCAGCATTAAAAATTGCCCCAATCAATATACTGCTTTTATATACAGTGTCATTATACTTATACAATTGTCTTGTGGTATTTGCATCAAAATCATTATCATAATCACTTCTAACACTATTTTGTATTTTAGATGAATTATTATACGTTAAGAGGAAAATACCTCCCATGTCTTTTTTGAATACTTTGTTTTTCCATCCTGTTGACAAGGAATAGCTTTGACTAGGTAAAACGCCTCTTTTTCTCTTGTAAATATACCAATCATTAGCAAATAGCTTTGTGTATTCTGCTTTTTGACTATTATCTGCCTTTTGAAAATCGTCAGATTCAGGTATTCCCAATGGCAATTTACGAGTGCCATCATCAAATCCTAAAAAATCTGTTTTTCCGCCTTTGTATTTATAAAAATCATTAAATGTTGAAGTAGAATGATAGCTAGTCCCTATAGAAAAATTAAAGAAATTTTCCTCAGGAATATCTTTGGTGTTTAGCATAATTATACCTCCTGAAAATTCGCCAGGTAAATCAGGTGAAGCCGTTTTGGTAACCATCATATTGTCGAGTAATGCAGATGGGAACATGTCAAAAGAGAATGCTTTACGATCAGGTTCTGTGCTTGGTAATAAGCTCCCATTAAGCATAGCTATATTATATCTATCATTTAATCCTCTTATAACAACAAATTTATTATTCTGAATAGATGTGCCACTTATACGTTTCAAAACATCACCTGTGCTTTTATCTGATGATTTTTTAATAGATTCAGCGGAGATACCATCTGATATGGCAATATTATTCTTTTGAATATTTAATACAGAATTTATGCTTTCTTTCTGCATTTTAGCTGTAACAACAATTTCGCCTAATTCACTAAATGACTCCGATAAAGTTACATTCATATTTACTGTTTGTCCAGACTCTACTTTTAGATGTTCTATAGTTTTTGTTGCATAAGAAATAAATCTATACGTAATATTATATGTTCCTGGTGGAATATTTCTTAATTCATATCTTCCTTCAATATCTGTTGCAGTTGAGTATTTCTTATCTCCAACAATAATAGTAACCCCAATCAATGTTTCATTTGTTTTCTCATCTATAACTTGACCTACAATTTTCCCATCCTTTACGGTTTTGTTTAAGTCATTAGATGTATGTCCAATATTATTTGCTTGCAAGCTACTTCCTTGTGCATAAATTAATGATAAGGAAATAATATTTAGAATAAATAAAATAAGTAGTTTTTTTAAAATACACATAAGCACTGTTTTAAATTTAATTTAACAATGCAAAATAACAATCCTAATATTAAGCTAATGTAAATAGCAGTTTAATATTACTTAAATAAATTGTTAAGGTAATGTTAAATAATAACGGTGGTTCTAGAGAAACTTATTGTTTGCTAAAGCTTTTGGGAATTACTTCATCATTCGAAAAAGACTTAACTCTATTTTGTCAAACATTTTATCAGTCAATATCCTTTTTAGAAACAAAATAGGATGTGCGCCAGAACCAGCAATATATCTTGTTTTTGGATTGTTTGAATTAATTGCTTTTACTATTACTTTTGCTATTACAATTGGTTTTGAACCCATATTATCGGCATTTGATAACATCTTAGCATGTTTGTTTACTAGGTCTTTATAAGCCGTATGTCCAGAAACTTTAATTAAGTTTTCACGAGCTATATTGTTCCATTCTGTTTTAATCAATCCAGGTTGAATAACAACTACATTTATACCAAACTGCTTTAATTCCATTCTCAAGCAATCACTTAATCCCTCTACAGCATATTTGCTAGAATGATACCATGTCCCATGTGGTTCTCCAAAGTTTCCTGCAATTGATGATATATTTATTATTTTTCCTGATTTTTGTTCCCTCATGTAAGGAATGATTAATTGTGTTAATCTAGCTAATCCAAAAACATTTACTTCAAATTGATATTTTGCTTCTGTCATAGGCACATCTTCCAATGCTCCATAAGAGCCATAGCCTGCATTATTAACTAAAATATCTATACGTTTTTCATTGTCAATTATTTCATGAACCCCTTTAACCATCGAGGCATCTTCTGTAACATCCATTTGCAATAAGTGTACGCCTGCTTCCTTTAGATCTTGCATTTTATCTAATCTTCGTGCGGCCCCATATACAATAAAACCTTGCTTAATTAATAGTAAGGCAGTCTCTTTTCCTATTCCAGATGAAGCTCCAGTTATTAATACTACTTTTTTCATAATTTAATTAATAGTTGCATTATTACGTACTTTAAAAAAAAGAATAGCATAATATTATGCTAAATAATATACAAAAATAACAATTTTTATATATTTATTGAAGCAATTTTTGCAATTTTATATTTCAAAAATTTAGTACATAGCAGTTAAAGCATTGTAATATTATTTTTTACTAAATTTTAATTTTTTAATTTTAATTTTTATGAAATATATACCACTTTAAACCAAATGCAAATAATTTTTTTTTATATTGTTAATATAAAAAGTGTATTTTTGCCTTATTAAAACATAAGTTTATAATACTTAAATAATAGTAATTACTTAATAAAAATAAGATTTTTAGCTATGAAAAGAATGATTTTATTAATGCTAGTTTTTGTTAATGTTTATAGTTATTCTCAAAATTTAGAAGATTTTTATAAAAGAAGAGATTTAGGCTTTACTATTGTTTCTTCAACATTTAATAGTTCTTCGTCAGCATATAAATCAATGCAAATAAAAAATCCAAGTGAAACATATAAAAATAAATTTTCCGAATTTTCATTGCCTCTTTTATTGCTTGATTTGCCAGAAGCTGTAAATAAAAAACAGTGGGGATTTCATTATCAAGCAAGAGTATTAATTTACTCTGATTTATGGGGAGTCATATTAAAAGGTAAGGAAGCCCCAAAAGATAATTTTCTTACAAGTTGGATGAATATGCGTTTAGGGTTAAATTTCTATGCTAAAGATAAAATTGTTGTACGAGGTGGTATTGGCGGTGGTGTATGGGCTTTTACTTCTCTTGGATCTGTATATGACCCTAATCTATATCCAGAAAATAAATATAAAGACATTTTATTTACTTATGGACCTTATGTTGGCGTTGATTATGCAATTACAAATTGGTTGGCTGTTAGAGCAATTGGAGAATTAAATGTTGGAACTGTTTTAAATTCAAATGGAGATGGAAAACAAAAGTATAAATCGCCTACAATTTATGTAATGAATCTTGAACTGTTTACTAAATATGGATTCTTTATAGGTCTTGATAAATATGCAATGCCTAAAGTAAAAGATTATATTTATGATAATGCAACCGATAAAATGAAAGAAGTTGGAAGTAGTTTTAAATACTCAAGAACTGATTTTGTTTTAGGTTGGAAATTAAATTTATGGTAATGTGTTAATAACTAAAACTGAAAAAATATGAAAAAACAATTTTTATCCCTCTTAATTATGGGAGTGTTTGTGGCAGATATTTCTGCTCAATCATTTACTAATAAAATAACGGTTCCTATCCCTAAAGAATTGCAAAAAGGAACTATTGTTTCTGCCAAGAAAACAGATAACAATCAATTTGAAATAGTCCTATCAAGTAAACCAAAAAAGGAAATGGTTTTCAAACAATATATTTTTGATCAGGATTTAAATAAAGTAGAAGAAAATGATATAACTTTCGAAACATTTAAAACAAAAAACAAGCATACTGAATTAGAAGGGACTAAAGATTTACCTAGATTTGTTCAAGTAAACAAAACTATGCTTTTTCAAGAGTTGAAAATAGAAAAAGGGTATTTACAACGAACATATAACTCTTTTTCTGATCGTCCAGACTTAAACTATCATTCTGATAAATTAGTTATAGAAGAGAAAATGACAGTAAAGAGCGATGATGAGCGTAAATTAGTACCTATCTTAACAATGTATGTTGATGATGAGCCAATCACGCCTCGAAGTTTGGGATATAATGAGCCAGGGTATTATGCAAAGGGGGACCTTGTCGTATTATGTGAAGTATTTCCTAAACTTTTTGTAAAAGAAGAAAAACAACCAGGTATGGGTGTTGGATGTGCTGGTATATCTTTAGCTTATTGTGCTGTTAGATTTAATGCAGAAAATTTAAATACCATAAAAAAGGTTCTTATCCCATTTGACTATGTGCAAAAAACGGAAGTTAAAAAAGAAATTCAAGGAAAAAGAATACTATTGATAACTAAAGACTATCCAGGTAAAGCTCCAGTAAGTATGGGTATTGATAAATACTATAATACAGGTTCAAAAAGGAGAACAGTTACAATTGTAAATAAAGAAGGTACAGTAGAAGCTCAATATAACTTTGATGGTTTGGAAGATATGGAAGTATGGGATGTAGAAGAAGCAGAATCAGGTAACATATATATCACAGGGAAAATAAATCAAAAGAAAAACACATCATTCTTTGTTGCTAAGTTGGTTAATAAACAATTAGAGTATATAACACAAACTACTACTGAAGAGCTAAAAACAAATATTTCTAAACCAGCTTCCGACAAGAAGTTTATAACATTTGATGAAAATCTAAAAAATCATTCTTGTGTTTATAAAGGATTATTTGAATTAGCAAATGGACATGTATTATTCGTTTATCAACAAAAAGACGGAGAAAAACGAACAAATCTACATTATTTACAATTTGACCAAACTGGCAAACTCTTTAAAGAATACACTAATGCTTTAGCTGAAGATTTCACTGCACAATATACTCGTCCTACTGGTAATGCTCATATTAATATGAATATTAATATAAATCAAGATAATACATTTTCAATACTAATACAGGAAGAAGTAGAAGGTAAAGGGAAATATATGCGTGTGGCTAAGGTAAATTTCATGACAGGAGAATTTGGAGAATTTATTTCATCTGGACAACCAACTGATGGTGATAAAAATAAATACTTTTTAGATAAGCAATATCCAATGCTTATTAATTCAAATAATGAAGTAATTTTAGTTGGGAAAAGTGATAAAAGGGATGCTTTATGGTTAACTAAACTAAAAGTTGACTAAATAAAAACTAACAAATAACAATAATATTCACACTTATATCAAGTGCTTATTGTTTAATAAATTTTAGAGTTTTATTTTCTATTTTTATGAAATAGATTCCACTTTCCAGATGCTTTATATCTAATTGCAGATTGTCAATCAATTGTTCTTTCATTATTAATTTGCCATAGATGTCATAGATGTCAACTGCTAGATTTTTAGCATTAGAAGCAGTAGTTGTTATGTTTAAAATATCATTTGCTGGATTAGGGAAGATATTAATTGATAATTGATAATTGAGAATTGAGAATTTTTCGATAGCATCAGCAGTTTTAATGAGAACACTGACAGAACAAGAGTCATAACAGCCATATTGGTCTGAAACAGTTAATTTGTAAGTAGTGTTTTCTGCGGGCTTCACAGTAATGCTTTGCTCTATGCTTCTATTATGACTCCATTTGTAGTTGTAGTTATTGCCAGAATTAGCTGTTAGGGTAATCTCTTCCCCTATTTTTATTGTAGTATCTTGTCCTGCATAAGCAAATAATGTAGAGTATATAAGACTTACTTCGTTGGTTATCACAGGGTCGTTAAAGTCGAAAAAGATGCCTACTTTATTGCGTACTTCTGTACATTCAGCAATAGTGTCTTGCAATCTTATTGAGAAGGAAACGAAGCCATGACTTAATTTTTCATTTACATTGCTGTCAGGCAACATTATATCATAGAAAAAGAATTTGAGTACTCCGTTGCTGTCCAATAATGTAACTACATCGTGGCTTGATGCTAATACATCTATTGATGAATAATCATGCAGTTTGCTTAGTGTATCAGCTATCCAAATATCGAATGCGGTGTCATTGCCTGTATTTTGGAAGCGTATAGTATAACGGACTGTTTTGTCATTACCCACATATTTTTTATTAGAATTCATTCCTGCCCATTGTGCCTGCTTGTCGTTAGGGTCGTAAGAAGCTATAACCATTGGAGTCAATGTGTCGCAGTTATTGTTTGTATTCATACGTTTCATTTCCAACTCTCCAAAATAGTTATTTTGCGAGCAGGCATAAGTAAATACCTTTTGTCCAGTTGCACCTACTTTAACAGTAAAAGACAATGTATATTTGCGAGAATCATTAATGTTTATAGTATCTGTATCAAAACTTATTAAGCCTCCATTTATGTTAAGGTTTTCACAATTATCGCAAGATTCAAAAGTTAATATATTAGGATTAAAGGTATATTCTACGGTGGTTTTGCCCTCTACAGTGCCTTTATTTTTAACATTTACGTAATGATTAACTGGGCGACCATTGCGGTGTATATCAGAAAAAATCGTTATTTCAAAATCTCTAAATAATCTATTTGCTTTTATGCCGAATATAATGTCACGACTAATGCTGCCTGTATCATCATAGTTTATATTAAAAACAGACTGTGGCGTAGTTAACTCCCAAATACTATTTGAGTCTAATTCTAAAGACACTTCGCAATTAGTTTTTAATGGATTAGAAATAAACTTTCCATAATTATCCGTTACGGCATATCCGCCTGGAGATATTTTTATTTTTATGCCTTTAAATCCTTTTTCAAAATAATCCCAAACTTGATTTTGGTTAATATCATAAAACACCTGCCCGTCAACAGAGCAGTTATTGATTACCTTTATATAAACACTATCTATGTCGTAATAGCAATTAATGGTATCTGTAACAGTAACATAGTAATAACCAGACTTTTCCGCCAAAAACTCTATACTTTGAGAAGTACTCCCGTTTGACCATTGATAAGTATGCCCGCCATCTACATTCAAATCAAAAGGTATATTTTTACAGAATATCTTATTTTGAGTTATTTTCATATCCTTTATTTTTGCTCTGTCATTCTTTACGGTTACAAGAACGGAATCAGTAAAATCCTGTCCGTTTTGATAATATCCTGTAACATAATATTTAGTACTAACTGAAGGTCTTACTATTATATTATTAGTTGTATCGCCATTGCTCCATTTATAAGTATTTGCCCCATCTGCATATAATGATACAGATTGGCCCCTACATATAGTTTTATTATCACTTATTTCAAGGATGGCAAAAACATTACTTGGATATATCCATAGAACTGTATAATCATTTATACAATTTTTATGCACATATACAGGAATACTTTTAGAAACACCAAAACTATAGCCTCTTAATTTGGGAGGATATAAAGCATAACAAATTATTTGTTTTAAATTTGAACAATTATCAAGAATATTATATCCAATTGATGTAATCGAATTTCCTATAGTTAGTTTGTTTAATTTATAACAACTTTGAAAAGCATAATTCCCAATTGATATAACAGAATTAGGAATGTTAATCGAAGTTAAACTACGGCAATAATAAAAAGCATAATCTCCAATTGAAGTAACCGAATTAGGTATAATTGAATTAAATTTTTGACAACTATAAAAAGCATAATTTCCAATTGTTGTAACAGAATTAGGTATAATGGAATTAAATTTTTGGCAATTATAAAAAGCATAATTTCCAATTGTTGTAACAGAATTAGGTATTGTTATAGAAGTTTTAGTTGTGGGACATTTTATTAAAATTTTTATATTTTTATCATACAATACGCCGTCTACTGATGCATAATTAGGATTATCAACAGCTACATTAATTTCTTTTAAGACATCACATTTATAAAAAGCATATTCTTCTATTAATAAAGCTGAATTTGATATATTAATTGAAATTAAACTGGAACACCTAAGAAAAGCGTAATCTTTAATGATTGTAACAGAATTAGGAATTGTTATAGATGTTAAACTTACACAATTACAAAAAGCACAATCTCCAATTTCTGTAACCGCATAATCTGTATCATTATAAGTTACTTGCGAAGGTATGACAATATCTCCTTCATATAGAGGTGTTTTTGCTATTACCTCTACAGTATTTGGAGAAGTTACAATATAATTGATTCCACCGATTTCAAAAGTTTGGGCAATTAATGTACTTATTGCTATAAAAGCAATGAATAAAATGGAAATAAGTTTTTTCATATGACATTATATTTTTTAAAATTCTATTTTATCAAAGAACAAATATAATAATTGTTTTTTAATTTTTATCATTTTTTTCAAAGACATTAATATAGTTTTGGGCTGATGTTTAGACACTCGCCCTTAATGGGAAAAGGGCAAGGGCAAGCCTTGCCCCTAAGTTGTTTTATTGTTTAATAAATTTTAGAATTTGGTTTTCTATTTTTATGAAATAGATTCCACTTTCCAGATGTTTTATATCTAATTGTAGATTGTTAATTTAATGGTTAATTGTAACATAATGTGGGAAATAATAAAATTTATCTGACAACAGCATAAAAAGATAATAAGCCCTATAAAATTCTTTAAAACATTGAAAGCCTTGACTTATAAAAGTTGGACGGTATTCAAAGAAGGTTGTAATTCTTTAGCTGAATTTATTATGCAACGTCATGACATGAGTGTAAAAAATCATATACTGTAGAAACGAAATGTACAATTGTCTGCAGTTGAAATACAGATGATATTTGCATAAAACAAAATTTACATTGAGTGCTTTTTTATCATTTATTACAAAAACAAGAGTTATGTAATAAAATATTAAAAAAAACTTGCATATTTGTTTGTAATTCAAATAAATAGTAGTATTTTTGTGCCATAATTAAAAAGTTCTTTGATATGAAACAATTTTAAAATTTAAACCCTACTTCAAAATGTGGGGTTAAACAGATGATGTTTTATATAATAAATAATTTCCCCTTGAAAAATATTTAAAACTTGCCACGTTAGAAATGAAATTATCTAAGTTGTTGGTTTTAAATAATAATTCTAATTAATTTAATGTTTTCGAAAACAAGGTGTAACTCGAACTAAATCAATTTAATACAAGATTAGATTGACGGCGATAACTTTAAAGGTACTCTAAATGGTTATATGGTATTGATTTTTAATTAATTATATAACAAGTTGATTTTTAGTACGAAAATTCTATTACTGTACATGAAAGGTACATGAAAGGTACTATAACAGTACATAAAAGGTACTACAAAGATGTCTCGTCCTAAAATAGGTTTACAAAAAAAAATAGAATTAAGAAAAAAGACTGTAAACTTATTTTAGGATTATCTAAATATAAACGAGTGTTAGATGATTTTCACACTTACATACAATGTTTACTGTTAGTATTTTAATTAAAAAATATGTTGGAAACGAAAAAATAATTCTAAAAAAATAGTCTTTTTAGATATTTTACAGGAAGGTTTAACGATAGATTTAAATAATTAGTCTAGTTTGTATTTTAGGTTTTCTTTAGCTATTAATTTTTTATTGTAGACTCTTTTGAATTCGAGATTTGTGTTTCCAAAATTTATTAATAATCCATCAGCTATGTTGTAGGCTTCGAGATAACTAATTGCCTGAATTCTGTGTATATCTTCTATTTTATCAATACATTTCAATTCAATCATTAAACTTTCTGCTACAAAAAAGTCTAACTGCCAAGTTCCAATTTGTTCTTCTCTGTAAAAAATTGGCATTTCCAATTCTTTTTGAAAAGCAATTCCTTCAAAATCCAGCTCAATGGCTAAAGCTTTTATATAAATATTTTTCTGGAATCCATTGCCAAGAGTAGAATAAACTTTCATTGCGCATCCAATAACTTTGTGTGTTAGTTTGTCAATATCATTTTCATAAATTGCGTTCATCTTTGATTTTTTATTAATATAGTTCTAATTAAAAAAAGGTTATACTTGAGTTTTGAATGAAAAAAATCTCTAATCTTTCTGTTCTTTATGAATACAAATATAGCATTATTTTTTTTAATTGACACACTTTAATGGTATATTTTTCAATAATTATCAAACAATAAAGATAATACAAACAAAATCAATCCACTATAAAATAAACTAGACTTCAATGCTCTAAATATACTACATAAAAAAACGCAATATATTGTTTTTAAAACTTTTACACATTGTATTGATTATTAATATTTTACTAAAAAGTAGGTTGATGTAACTTTAAGGTGAAGTAAAGGTGAAGTAAAGGCGAAGTAAAGGCGAAGTAATAGCATGTATAACAATAATAATAAATCAATTACATATAACGCTAATTGCCAGACATTTATCTATAATTTAACAAAAGACACGAAAATACATTACAATACATTTAATATTTTGTTGATAAAAATTATTAGCAAACAATATTAATAAAAATGATTTTGCAAATAAGTTGACTAGAATTGGTTATTAAGTTTGAGGTAATACTAGATTTTACAAAACCTTCTTGATAATTTGAGTTTAACAACACGCAAACAACAATTGATAATATTAAATATATCTAAATAGCTATGAGAAAAAATCAGTCGGGTAGTTATATTGAATTTTTATTTTATTTTTGTACGAATTTTTATTCTCTTTGAGCAAAGTTTTTTAAGTATTAATGAAAAAAAAGGCAATAATATTTCTTCTATTTTTGATAATTTTATATATTTCAAGTTTTATTGGAGTATCTTTTATTGGATCACATTATACATTAGATGGAGAAATTGATAATTATTTATTTAATGTTTTTATTTTTCTATCAAGACTTTTTCTATTTATATTAATTATTACTATTTTCTTTTATTACAATATAAAAGCAAGAAATTTTATATTTAATAGATACATTGAGAAAGATGCATCAGATAAGTATCCTCATAGTTTGCTTTCGACAGCTATTATAGGGAGAGTGTCTTTGCTATTTTTCATTGGATTGTTTGTTTTTTATATACTAGAGGTATCAAGCAGATTTTTGATGCCAAATATTTCATCGTTTGAGATAGGTTATAATATTAGCTCAGTAAGAAAGCCTTTTCCTTATGTTATGTTTAAGGGAAGAGAAAATGCAGGAGTTACGAGAGGTGATATTAATTTAGAAAATATGAATGAGAATGGTTATCGAGGTCCTGCACCGACAAAGATTAAACCCCAAGGAGAGGTACGAATATTTGTTTTAGGAGGTTCTACTGTTTGGAACGGTTATCCAACGATACCAGAAGTTATAGAAGGGAATTTTCGACGTTCTAATCACGGTAATGTTAAGGTTTTTAATTATGGAGTAATGGCATCGAACTCGGGGATGGAATTGGCCAGATTGGTTTATGAAATAGTGGATTACGAGCCCGATATTGTTATTTTTTATAATGGCTCTAATGATGTAATGCATCCCCTATCAGCAGATCCACGAGTGGGCTATCCATATAATTTTATGGTTTGGGAAAACAATCCATTGATACAGTATGATATAAATAAGTACCCAGGCTTTAGTCTGTATCTCTATAACAGCAACTTACTTAGAGTATTAATGAAAAGTTACTTTAGTAATAAGTTAGGAAAAATAGACGATTTAAGAGAGTCTGTAGGTTATAACACTAAAGACTGGAGAAGCAAAACGGCACTTAATTATTTAAAAAATATTGAAAAAACGGCATTAATATCAAAAGCTTATAATGCCCAATTCATAGCATTTTTCCAACCCATGGTTTATTACAAATCGACTTTAAAGGGCAAAGAAATTAATTTTGTAAGTAAATTTGAAAGTAAGCATGCAATTGAAATGCGAAAAATGATTTTAGCAAATATTGATACAAACAAGTATAATTTTAAGGACTTTTCAAATGTTTTCGACAAATATAATGAAGAACTTTTTATAGACCTTGTACACACTAATCAGAGAGGGATTGACATTATAGGGAATGAAATTTATGAAAGTATTATTAAGAAATTTAAAATAGAATAAATATGGATTTTATAACTGATTTATGGAATTTTTTTAAAGAAAGAAAAAAGTGGTGGTTATTGCCTATGATTATCGTTTTATTATTAATAGGCTTAATGATAGTTATTGGAGGAAATAGTGCCATAGCTCCATTTATATATACATTGTTTTAAAAAAAAGATTAAAAGAAATGAAAAATAATAAATACTTAACGATTTTAACAATAATAACCTTTCTCTTAATAATCTATTTTTTCACAAATATAAAACTTCTTATTACAGGAGCGATTGTATTAGGACTTATTAGTATGCTATCATATAAAGTGACGACATTTATCCATTATGTATGGTTTAAAATTGCAGAAGGAATGGGTTATGTAATGTCAAGATTATTACTAACATTGATATTTTATGTAATACTTTTTCCTATTGCGTTATTATCTAAGCTCTTTGGAAATAAAAGCTATATAATCAAAAATAAAAAAGCAGATAGTTATTATTTTATAAGAAATCATGCTTATACTGCAAAAGATTTGGAAAATATGTGGTAAATTTGCTATTAATTAAATACATATAATGCTTATAAAACAGTCTTTAAAAATATTAATTCTATTATTTCTTTGCATAGCTAATATATCTTTACTTGCATCAGATAAGCATTTTAATTTGCCAGAATTAATTAGTAAAGACGGCTATGTTAAAAACAACATCATTTTCAAGATAAAATCAGAATACCGTAAATTATGTTTTGATAATGAAATAAATAACGAAGAAATAAAAGAAGCATTCAAAGCTTTGGGTGTTGTAGACTTTTATAAATTATTTCCCCATATAAACCAACCAAGAAGTGTAACAGATAAATCTGGGAACAAGCTTGCCGATATTTCTTTAATCTACGAGCTATATTACAATGCAGAAATAGATATTGAAAAAGCAATAAATATTTTACTACAATCAGAAATTATAGAATATGCAGAACCTCGCTATATTCATGAACTATTGTTTAGTACGAATGACCCAATGATTGCACAACAATATTATCTTTCAATGATAAAAGCTTACCAAGCGTGGGATATTACCCAAGGAGATACTAACGTAGTTATAGGTATAGTTGACACGGGAGTTGATATTGACCATCCAGACCTTATCTCTAACATAAAATACAATCACTATGATATTATTGACGGAATAGATAATGACAATGACGGATATAAAGATAATTACAGAGGTTGGGACTTAGGAGAAAATCATAATTTTCCTCAATGCACAAATGGTTGTCACGGTGGCTGGGTTGCAGGGATAGCGGTTGCTTCAACTAATAATGGGACAGGAATGGCTGGAGTTGGGTTTAAATGCAAGTTTCTTTCTGTAAAAGTAACTAATGCGCAAGGATATATAACAAAAGGCTATGAGGGAATTATTTATGCCGTTGAACATGGTTGCAGTATTATTAATTGTTCATGGGGCAGCACTTATTCATACAGTCGATTTGGAGAAGATGTCATTACGTATACCTCAATTAATAAAAATGCATTAGTTGTTGCAGCATCAGGTAATTCAGGAAATATGTCCACATTTTATCCAGCTTCTTATAATTATGTGCTAAGTGTAGCAGCAACAAATGACAAGGATATAAAAAAATATAATAATTCTAATTGTGGGCAATCTAATTTTGGAATATATATAGATATTTGCGCACCAGGAGAAAATATTGTTTCCACTTATGACAATGCTGTTTATACGTCATCTTTTTGTGGGACATCTTTTGCGGCTCCGATAATTTCAGGGGCAGCAGCATTAGTAAAAAGTCGTTATCCAGAATTAACAGGATTGCAAATAGGAGAGCAATTAAAAGTTACATCAGATAATATTGACACAATTCCATCAAATGCTGTTTTTAAAGGATTTATTGGAGCAGGGCGTGTAAATTTATATAGAGCTGTTACTGATTATTCTAAACCATCTGTTGTAATGACGATGAATAATATTTATAACCAAAACAATTCAAATATTATACATAATGAAGATACCGTGTATATTACAGGATATTTTGTTAATTACCTTAAAACGTCAAATAATATTAAAGCTGTTATCAGCACAAAATCTCTCTATGCTGAAGTTTTGAAAGACACTGTGGATTTTGGTTATATGGCAACATTAGGTTCAAAGAACAATTTATTTTCTCCTTTTTCAATAAAAGTCATTAAGAATCCTCCTGCAAATTATGAAATTATTGTTAAGATTACATTTACTGATTTAGAAAATAATTACACTGGTTTTCAGTACATCCCAATTATTGTAAGTCCTAACTTTTTAAATGTTTCAACAGATAATATTACGATGACAGCTACAGGAAATGGGAAAATAGGATATAATAATAATGCCTCAGAAGGAAATGGTTTTTCATATAAAGGCTCTCCATCTATTTTAACTTATGGTTCATTTGTAATTGGTAATTCTGAGTTTCAAGTATCAGATAATATACTTGATAGTAACTCTACTTTTGATAATGATTTCAAAAACACAAGCCCTCCAATAAAAAACTATAATCCATATCTTCCAAATAATGATGTTTTAGAAGCAGAGTTTAATGATGATTATTCTTTTGAGAATAAATTAGATCTTCTAATGAAAACAAAGATAATTGCAACAAATGATTCTTTATTGAAAAATTGTGTGTTTTTGAATTACAAGATAATAAACAATAGCAATCAAACATACAAATCACTTTATTGTGGTTTATATGCCGATTGGGATATAAATGATGCTACAACCAATTCTGCACTTTATGAAAAGAATAATAATTTTCTATATTTTTATCCAGTAAATGGAGGGACTTTCACAGGAATGTCTGTTTTTTCAGATAAGGAAACACATCATTATGCTTTTGACAATAATGGAGCCGACAATAGTATTGCATTAAAATATTTGTACGATAAAAACAAATACTTGGCGTTATCAACAAATAGAGATTTTGCTGGAATAAGCAAATCAGGGAATGATGTTTCTGGAATGTTTAGCACTGGGCCATTTGAAATAAAACCTTCGGATTCTATAAAAGTAACATTTTTGATAATGGCAGGAGATTACTTACCCGATTTGATTAATCAATATAAATATGCATTAAGCAAATATGAAGAAATTGTAGGATTACAGACCATCAATCAATATACAACAAACGAAGGCAACATTGAGTTATATCCAAATCCTACAAATGGTAAAACAAATATTAATATTAAAAACAAAGGCAAATATATTGTGCAGATAATAAATAGCAATGGCACTATTGTTTACACAAAACATGTAAACATTAAAGATTCTTTAGGAGAAATAATTGCATTTGATTGCTCATATTTAAATTCAGGATTGTACATTTGCCAAATCATTCCAGTAAATTCTAAAAAAAGCATAATTTTTAAAAAGTTTATAATTAATAAATAATCATTGTGGAAAATATTTATATCCCAGAAAATCTATTAAACTTTATTCTTGTATCTTTATTTTCATTGATTTTTGGTCTTGCTCAAAAAAGGATAGTCCTTGAATATGAAGAAAAAAAAGTATTTGGAACTGACCGTACTTTTACATTTATAGGAATCTTAGGTTTTATTCTATATATTGTTGATCCAACCCACTTGTATTTATACATGGGAGGAGGCTTTGCAATAATTTTAATGCTTGCTCTTTATTATTATAACAAGCTAAATAATTTAAACAAATATGGAATAACAACTATTATTATTGCAATAATAACCTATTCATTAACACCATTGATATTTACACAACCCAAGTATTTAGTAATGGCAATTGTTGTTACGGTTTTGCTTTTTACAGAGATGAAAACTACGTTATTTAATATTTCTCAAAAATTTGACAAAGAAGAGTTTATTACTCTTTCAAAATTTTTAATTATAGCTGGAGTTATTCTCCCAATTTTACCAAAAGAATCTGTTGTAAGTTTTTTATCCTTATCACCTTATAAAATATGGGTGGCAGTGGTAGTTATTTCTTCTATATCATACCTAAGCTACATACTTCGTAAGTTTGTCTTCAAAGACAAAGGGATTATTATCACGGGAATACTTGGAGGAATGTATAGCAGCACAGCAAGCACTATTATTTTAGCAAAAAAGAGTAAAAACTCAAGCCATATCTATCATTATGCTTCAGCAATTATTTTTGCTACAGCAATGATGTACATTCGTATTTTTCTAATTATGCTTTTTTTCAACATAACTCTTGCAAAAGTGCTTTTGCTTCCTTTCGTAATACTTACAATAATATCAATAGCTTCAGGTGTTGTGTTATACATTTATTCAAAAAAAGATGAAGTTTATTTTTCGGAAAAAAATCAGCACGTTGAGAATGACAGAAACCCTCTAGAGTTTAATGTTGCAATATTTTTCACAATACTTTTTGTTACTTTTAGCTTTATTACTTATTACACTATTCAATATTTTGGGACAAATGGTTTAAACATATTATCCTTAATTGTAGGTATTACTGATATAGACCCATTCCTTATAAATCTATTCCAAGGTAAATTTGACATTTCAATAAGTATGATTGCTATTGCAACTCTACAATCAATTATAGGCAATAACATAATAAAAGCAATATATACTCTTGTAATTTCTGGAAGAAAAGTATTTATCCCTGTGGCAATAGCATTTCTTGCTATAATTATAGCTAATATTGCAGTTATTATTTTAATTTAATGATTTCTTTATCTCAATTATTTATTGCTAATTATAAGAAAAAAGCATATGTTTGCAACAAAAAATGGGATTTATGAAACGTTTATTATTCATTATTATTTACTTATGTTCAACTGCTTTAGTGTTTTCGTTTAACATTAATGACCATATTATTATTCCTTATCCTAAAGTATTCTTAATTCAAAAAGGAGAAGTTATTTTAAACAATTCAACTGTCATTGTATTGAAAAATGTTAGTAAAGAGGAGAACGAACTTGCTATAGAAAATTTAAAAAGCACATTGAAAAGAACTTTTGATATTGCACCTGAAATATATTATGAAGTTAGCAAGCCATATGTAGGAAATAAATTTCAAATCATTATAGAAATGATTGATTCCACACAAATGAAAACATCAACTTATAAAAACATAAATAATGAAGGATATTATCTTGATATAAACAAAAACGAAATAAAAATAAAAGTTTCAACACCAAGAGCTTTATTCTATGCTGTATCTAGTTTAAATCAGCTAATTGAAAAATCTACTGATAAGAAACTTCCTTTATGTAATATAGTTGATTGGCCTGATATGCCAATGAGAGGAATATCTGATGATATTAGCAGAGGTCAAGTTTCTACTCTTGAAAACTTTAAAAAAATTATTGACAACCTTGCAAAACATAAGATGAATGTTTATATGCTCTATTTGGAAGATATGATTCGTTTTGAAAAATATCCATCAATAGGGAAAGGACGTGGAGCATTGTCAAAATATGAAATTAAAGAAATTGTGGCTTATGCCGCAAAATATCACATAGAAGTAATTCCAATATTTCAAACATTAGGACATTATGAAAATATTCTTTCTTTGCCTGAGTTTTATAAATATGCAGACCACCCAGGTGCAGCATCGTTAAATCTTGCGAATGATTCTATTTATGTGTTTTTAGAAGATTTGTTAAATGAAATATTTCCATTATTTCCAAGTGAATATTTTCACATGGGTGCAGACGAAAGTTATGATGTAGGGTTAGGTAAAAGCAAGGATTTGCTTGCAAACTCAGATATTGCAACAATTCATGCAAATCATTACAAACGCATATACGATATTTGCAAAAAGAATAATAAGAAAGTAATGATGTATAGCGACATTGTTTTAGAATATCCTAAAATAATTAGCATGCTTCCTAAAGACATAATTATGATAGATTGGCATTATTCTATTAAGGACTATAATAAATCAACCAAGACTTTTAAAGATGCAGAATTAGAATATTATGTATCACCTACTGTGTGGAACTTTTATACTACTTTTCCAACAAATACGATAGCACTGCCAAACATAAAGAACTTTATATATGAAGGATTGCAAAATGGAACAACAGGAATGGTTAATTCTACATGGGGTGATTTTGGTGCAGAAACATTTAGAGAGCTTAATTATTTTGGGTATGCATGGTCAGCTCAATGTGCATGGAATATTAAAGATGCAGATATAAACACATTCACTGATGACTTCTTTTATGACTTTTTTGGAATAAGAGATACCCGTCTTAAAAGAATTTACCAAGATTTAAGTATGCCATATAATCAAATTATATGGCATGATGTATGGCGACATCCTCTATTACCTGTTAGAAAAGCTTCAAATTGGTTTGATAATTCAAAACCAGAACAAAAGATTTTATGGTATGAATGGACTATGCCGCAAACAATGAATGATCTTTGTGAACTTGAAGGAAAAGTAACAAAAAATAAAGACCATATTGAATTATTAAAATTTCTTATAAACCTTAATAATTGGTATAAGGTTAAATTACAAACGCAACTTCTTATTCAAGATAAATTTGAAAAGGAAAAAAATATTGATAATAATGATATTGTTAATAAAATAGAAGACAATATTACATTATTAACAAGTCTTAAAGAGAATTACACAAAGTTATGGCTCAAATATAATAAAATGGATAATTTAAACATGGTTATAGACAAGTTTGACCGCCTTATTCAATATTTCTTTGAAACAGAACTTAATGTTATGATAAATGTTAATGAATCACCTGAAATTAGTAGCAAATGGATATGCCAAAAGAAAAATGATAATACATTTGCGGATAGTGCGGTATTTTATAAAGAGTTTGTAATTGATTCACTCCCTGATAGTGCTTACTGTCAAGTTATCGCTGATTCATACTCTAAAATATATGTTAATGATTCCTTAATAGATTCATTATTTGTAAAAAGAACTCTTTCTCTTTACACAGAATATAAAAGAATAAAATACATAGATTTAATGCCATATTTAAAAATGGGAAATAATAAAGTGGAAATATTTTGCCAAAATTTTGGCAAAAATGCAGTAGCTTCTTTTAATTTATTATCAGAAATATATGTTAAAAATCAAAAATTAGTAATCAATTCTGATAAGACATGGTTAGTCAAAACTAATGACAAAAAAGAAACAAATGCATTTGAAAAAGAATACAAATACACGGTAATTGCCCCTAATTTTAAATTTAAAAGATTAAGTTGGATTGAAAGATAAATTGAAATATATAATTTTTAGCATATTAATTTGTTGTTTATTTGCTTGTTCGCAAAACAAAGACAACTTAAAAAAAAAGCAGTCTCCATATATTCTAAATAGAGATTCTATGATTAATATATTAGTTGACATCCACTTGGCTGAAGCATACATATCGTATATGCAAAATAAAACAGCAAATATTAAGAGCACGACAAAGGCAACTTACGATTCTCTTCTTAAGAGACACAATATAACTATTGAAATACTAGATTCTAATCTTTATTATTATGCCTCAAAACCTAAAGAATTAGAAAATATGTATCAAGAAGTAATAATGAAAATTACTCAGAAATAACCGATACTTATTTGAGTTGAGGTTGCCCAGCCTCAATCCATGCAGAATACCAAAGAGAAGATGTAAGCCATATTGCTTTTAGTATTTGTCTTTCTGTCATTTTATTTGACATAAGGTAAAAGTCATTTAGAGCTTTGTTGTTAAATCTATTTTGCACCCTATTTTTATATTTATCTGGATAATATAATTCTATTTCATTATATTTCCTTGTAATACTATCATAGGCTACAAAAAGCGTGTCAGCTTTATAATAGTTATCATAAATAGTTGTGTAAACAACATCTTTAACATTATCTATATATTTTGTTTTCACACTAAAGAAGTTATATTCTTTTATATTAAAATCAGGAAGAATAGTTTCAAATAATCGATGAATACCTTTTTGATTTTTATTCAATCCATCATAATCTTCTCGACAATGAAGAGGCACTGTTAAATCAGACACATAATGGCTAAGATATGCGGAGTAATGTAGAATCTTTTTCTTGTCTTTTACCTTAAATGCTTCTTTTAAAAGTGAATAGTATGATATTATTGTCCAAGGAAGTGTTCCATTTACAATAACAGAATCCTTATCTATAGAGTCCAACAACTTACACCAATTAGGCAATTTCGAGTCGAACATATTATTTCTAATGTAGAAATCCGTATTTATAAAATGTCTAAATCTCTCGGTAGAATCAATAAATGATTTTTTATCAGGATTAATACTATGTTTTGCTAAATACTCTATATGCTTTTTATAAAATGCTATTAAAGGTTCTGGTAATTTATAAACAGCTACTTTTGATATGTTTCGATGAACATTCCATCCCCATCCATTGCCATTTAATACAGCCATTGAAAGGAAAAACAAAAAGAGAACTAATCTTTTCATAAAAATCATTGATTATAACAATCATACAATTTGGTATATATAAATTGTTTGGTTATCGTTTTTAGGGTTTAACCTATGCAAAACTTCATCAATTAAGCTTGGCTCTATAATTTTCTTTAATTGTATATGAGGAAATAATTTCTTTATTTTACTCACTCTCTGCTCTAAATTTTTATCTTCTATAAATAGAATATAAGAAGGATGGTTATGATATCTTAATACGAAGTCCTCTTTGTTAACAGGTATTGTTTTTGAAGAAAATTCTAAGATATTAAATCTTTTGCCTGAATAAAATATAGGCATTAGTTTCAGATTTTCTTTATTCGTATTTTCAACTATTATTGATTCTATATTTTCCTTTTTATTATAAAAAAAATACATTGCATCAACCATTGATTTCTTTGAGTAAGTAGTAGTTATTATTGGGAGTAATAACATGTTTATTATAATAAAAAATATAAAAGAAATCCTATAAAATTTATTATACCCATTTTCTTTTATATATTCAAAAAAACCAACCATGCCTATAATTGAATAAAAAGGCACTATTGTTAAAATAAAACGTTCTTGTTTATTAGGAAAATAACTATGAAAAATAAGAAACAACAAAGTTGGAACAAATAACAATAAATATTTTTTGTAATTCTTAAAGAAATAAAACATTATTATCAATCCAAATGGTGGCACAAATATGCCTCCCAAAAGAAGCAAATACGAATACCACACATTAGTTTCATAATTATAAGCATTGTCAATATTATAAATAAAATATTGCTTTAATTCAGAAAAAGGCATTCCCCATATAATGTAATCTATCAAACCTTGAAAAGCAAATATTGACAATATAATTCCTATTCCCCAATATATGAGTCTTTTATAATCTTTATTAAACAATAAAACTAATCCTATGCCTCCCAAAAATATAAGTGTTTGATACCTTATTGAAAAAGATATTCCAGCTATAAAGCCTACAAAAAACAACACATAAAATTTAATATTATTATCAGTCTTGTGTTTTACAAAAAACCAAACAGAATACATGAGAGGAGGAATTGCAATTATCTCAACAAGGTTCCTTACAGAAAGAAATGGCATAAACCATAACAGAGAAGTTAACACGGTCACTTTTGTTGCTATTTCTATTCCACTAATTTTATTTACTATCTTAAAAGTATAATATATTATTGATAAAGAATAAACTGATAGAATCAACCTTATTAGTAGCATCTTTAACTGAGGATCATCAACTCCTATAAAATCGAAAAACAAAAAATGAACATAATTTATTAAAGGATAAAGCCAACTATGCCCACTAGGAATTTCAGAATTTTCTGGTAACCAATTATTATAATCCAAACCCTCCACCCATGATTGTGCAGTTTCTATCACCAAATAATGATCATCATGCATTCCATAACCCTTTGAAAAAATAACAGCAATTAATCTTATTACTAATCCTAAAATTAAGGAAAAACGGAGAGGATGTTCTTTTAAATATTTATACATAGATTCTAAGTTTTTTTAAATTACTCTCAGGCTTCACAAAAAAAAGCCTTCTATGTTTTTCAATATCCAATTATTTCTTTTCTATTTTGCTCCAAGAATCTTTCAAGGTAACTGTTCTATTAAAAACAAGTTTTTCCTTGTTTGAATCTTTATCCACACAGAAATAACCTATTCTTTCAAATTGAAATTTTGTACCATGAGTAATATTTTTCAAATTATTTTCAACAATACATTTTTGAGTTATTAATGAATGAGGATTAAGATTTGCTTTATAATCTTGTCCTTCTTCTTTGTCATCAGGGTTTTCCTTAACAAACAATCGGTCATACAACCTTGCTTCTGCTTCTATAGCATATTTCCCAGAAACCCAATGTATTGTTCCTTGCACTTTCCTGCCATCTGGAGTATTACCTCCTCTTGTTTCTGGGTCATAAGTACAATGGACTTCTACGACCCTTCCTTTATCATCCTTAATAACATCCGTACACCTTACTATGTAAGCATATCTTAGCCTAACCTCATTACCTGGTGATAACCTAAAGTATTTCTTAGGAGGGTTTTCCATGAAATCATCATTTTCTATAAAAATCTCCTTAGTAAATGTTACATTTCTTGTTCCCATAGATAAATCTTCCGGATTATTTACAGCTTCAAGATTGTCCTCAAAATCATCAGGACAATTAGTTATAACAAGCTTTAAAGGATTAAACACACCCATAAATCTTTGCGTTTTTTTATTCAAATCCTCTCTTATGCAAAACTCAAGTAATGACAAATCGATAATATTTTCACGTTTTGCAACTCCTACTTTTTCTGCAAAATTACGTATTGATTCAGGCGTATAACCCCTTCTCCTTAATCCACAAATAGTTGGCATACGAGGATCGTCCCAACCTAATACATATTTTTGTTCAACTAGTTCTAGTAAACGTCTTTTGCTCATTACTGTATAATTAATATTCAATCGAGCAAATTCTATTTGTTGAGGATGATGCAACCCCAGTTTTTCTATAAACCAGTCATATAATGGACGATGCACTTCAAATTCAAGAGTACAAACAGAATGCGTTATTCCTTCTATAGAATCCGACAAGCAATGCGTAAAATCATACATTGGATATATACACCATTTATTCCCAGTTCGGTGATGATCTACATGTCTTATTCTGTATATAACAGGGTCTCTCATATGCATATTTGGTGAAGACATATCTATTCTTGCTCTCAACACTTTCTCTCCATCTTTAAACTCCCCTTTTCTCATCCTTTCAAATAAGTCCAAATTTTCCTCAACAGTTCTATTTATAAATAAACTTTCTTTTCCTGCAACAGTTGGAGTACCTCTATAATTTGCAATTTCTTCATTCGTATGGTCACAAACAAATGCATTACCTTTTTTTATTAACGTTACTGCAAATTCATAAAGTCTTTCAAAATAATCCGATGCAAAATGTTCCCTATCTTCCCAATCAAAACCTAACCAATGAACATCCTCCTTTATTGAATCGACATATTCAACTTCCTCCTTAGCAGGATTAGTATCGTCAAAACGCAAATTACACAACCCATTATATTTTTTTGCGAGACCAAAATTCAAACAAATTGACTTCGCATGCCCTATATGAAGATAACCATTAGGTTCTGGGGGAAATCTAGTGTGAACTCGACCATCATTCTTATTATTCCTGATATCTTCTTCAATAATATTTTCTATAAAATTGAGCGACTTCTTCTCAATATCTCCGTTATTAGTAGTATTATCCATTTATTATTCTTAATAGTTTAATTAAAAATTCAAAATTAATAAAATTTATCGTTATCAAACTGACAAAAAACATAAAAGTGTATCGTCCTAAAAAAAAGTTTACACTTTTGTTATCAAAAATTCTCTTACAAATTTACATGATTAAATTAATTTTAAAATAATTTTCACTTTTGTCTTAG
>Ga0154518_1131_pt1 | contig 46716 bp, 16 predicted proteins | sample RifGroE2_FD_105661 | JGI IMG/M metagenome (GOLD analysis project Ga0154518, IMG submission 105661) | Bacteroidetes bacterium GWE2_29_8 | reverse complement strand
AAGTTGATAACAATTTGGTATCAATTCTCATTTATTTTGGAGCAACATTTTGTTATTGCATGATGGAATGCGGATGCTTTGCAATGCGGATTATACGGATTTTTTTAAGATGTCGCCTCTTTGAGGCTCTAATGGGGAGGTGGGGTGTCTGTGTCCACGAGCTTACGCAGGTGGCTACTAAGATGTCGCCTCTTTGAGGCTTTCAAATATATGAAATACGGATTTTAATATTACCGTGGGCAATCCTCATACCTAAACGCTATCATAATACCCACAATAATTAAATATACTAAACACCGTAGGTGTGAAATTATTGTAGCAAAACAAATAACCCAAACACATTAAACACCGTAGGTGTGGCATTATCCCTTTATACAACAATCTAAATTAAAAAGTTGATAACAATTTGGTATCAATTCTCATTTATTTTGGAGCAACATTTTGTTATTGCATAATGGAACACGAATGCTTTGCAACGCGGATTAACACGGATTTTTTTAGATATCACCTCTTTGAGGCTTTCAAATATATATGGGACAGGGATTTAAATATTAACGTCCGCAGAACTGCAATGCCACGGACTTTGAAAAAATATGGGTGTTTTTATTTTGTTCACCTCAAAGATAATAATTTGAGTAAATATTACCCTTTTTTTATCGTTTAGGATGCTATTGATTATAAAACAATTTTACAACACTTGTTTAATTAAACTCATTATGTATTCAAGATTATTGTCGTTTTCGATTTGAATTTGATAATGCCCATTGCCTCTGTGACCAATGTTTGAAACATCTTTAGCAATATTCTTGGGGTCGTCTAATTCGCCTTTGCGAGCATTGATACATATTTTTAATGATTTTTTCTGTATTTCAATATCGGAAATATTGCTATCTTTTTTAAATGCTACATAATATTTTTGTGGTTTTATTTCAATGCCATCGCTAAGATTAAGGACTGCATTTTTAAATTTCTCGTATAATTCTGCAATTTCTTCCGATGCTTTTTCAATGTGTTCCTGTTCGGTGTAAACTTTTATTTCTTCGGAAATGCTTTTAAGTGCCTTATTCTGTTGGGTTATTGGTTTAATGCTTTCGGCTGATTGGGATTTTTTTATTGGATTTATTAGAATCATATCATTTTCGTATTGCTTTATTTCCCATAATTCTATTGCAATATCTTTGAAATTAGTTGCCTGTATTTGGTTTTCGGTAAAACTTGGCGAAACAAAAGCAACACGGGTTTGCGACCAATCGACATCCTCACGTTTCATTGATTTTTTTAAACTTTCGTTGTATTCAATAATAAAATCGGCTTTGTTTTCGAGCATTAAACTAAGGTAGGTAAATCCTTGGTCTATTACGCTTATATTTTTATCACGTTTGTACTCTATAATAATAAATGCCGATGATTGAGTATCAAAAGCCAATGTATCTATGCGTTTGTTTTTTATGACACATTCGGACTTAACAAACTCTAGACCCATAATGGATTGAATATTATTTTCAAAAATCTTTTGAATGTCTTTTTCAAGTTTAAAAGGTTTTTCTTTAATCTCTTTTAGATTGCCTAATTTATTTTGGAATAAAGTCATATTTATTGTTGAATTTTTAAATCTGGAAAATGTTCAATCTTGCTTTTTAACCATTTTTCAGGAATTAAGTAACTGATTAAAATTGTTAAAATTATAGAAGCAATCAATGAAAATATTATTGTTAAACCATCATAACAAATACAATTTGTTAGATTTAATAATTTGTAAAATATTAATGCACCCCAACAAGAAGTAATGATAAACGAAAATAAGATTGCTATTTTAGAAGTTGAAATATTTGCACCTGAAGCTGGGTTTGCGTAATTATTTTGAATGTTTTTATTTGCAAAAACAAAATAAATTCTTTCTGTTTCAGGGAAATTTAAAAGTTTTTCTTCATAATAATTAACAAGGGTAATAAAATTAATATTCCAGTAGTAATATCCTTTACTTGACCAATACCATAGTATACCGACAATATAACCAAGTATATTAATTGAATACTCTATTCCAATTAAATTCTTATCAGATGCTATAATTGAGCAATAACCAACAAATAAAGCACCAATAGCAACATAAAAATATGTCATCCATTTATTATAATTTTCGTAATGAAAATTACGTGCATTTATTAATATTTTGTATTTTTCTTCTATATCCATAGTATTTATTTTAAATCTTCAACAATTTGTTTTAAAATTCTATATGCTGCTTCGTAAACTTTATTAGCATCGGGCGATGGTGTTAAACTTCCGTGAAATAGGTTGTTTCGTAAACCATAAAGCATTTCAATTATTGCTTTGAAAATTAAGTTTTCATTATTTATTAATTTGAATTGCCCAACTTCTATACAATTTGGCGGTTGATTATTTGTAAGTAGATTAACAGGTTTTTTAGGATTTGCTTCGTTTAAATAACCTTCAATAGTTGCTTTTTGCATATTTGACAAAGCAATAAATTCAGGTTTTGATTTTAAATCTACTATATCAAAGGCATTATGATTATAAACTAAAAGGTTTGAATTTGCTGCATTTTTAACAGTAGCTAAAATAGTAGTAATATTGCCTTGTGTAATTGTTATATTTACATGATATTTAACTCCTCTTGAAGTTTGATTTATTATTAATTTGCTTCTGTCTAATTCAACAACAAAACTCTCAAACCAAATTCTTTGCCCATCACTGCTAATGTTATGATTTTGTAAACAATAATGAAGTTGTGCAATATTTTCCTGAAATTGCTTGCTTTCCTGATTTGTTCCCCTGAGTAGTCCTAAAAAGGTTGTTTTAGCCAGTGTGTGATTATTTTTAATATGGTTTATAACTGCTCTGTCTCCTACTATATCTGGGAAACTAAAGTTATACCATGAATTAAAAGCAATCCACGTTGTTATGAAATGAGAATAATAATGAATCTCGGCTAATTCATCCCATTTTGCTATATTTTGTCTTGGTGTGTTTGGCATAATTAATTAAACTGTTTAATATAATTTGATGCTTTTTCTTCTCCATCTTCAATTGCCATTTCCACAGCTTTTTTTGCTGCTTCTAAAAGTTCTTTGCTTTGTTTTTGTAATGCGAAACTTTCTTTTATTTTTTGGGAAATAGATTTTTGTGTTTTATCTCCTAAAACTGGAATTATTACCTGTTTTATTTCATCTGGTTTCCAATGCTGAATTATTGAACCGCCTGCATCACGTTCTGCCTGCAATTGAACAATTATAGAGTTTAAAACCAAACACAAATAATCGGGTAAAATATTTTTATCATTTATTGTTAAATGCAAAATCGCACCTGATGTAATTCCTTCAATATCTTCCTCAACTTTATATGCAATGCCAACACTACCATCTTTTGAAAGTAAAATTGTATTTTTTCTTGGTTTTAATTCTTCAACATTAAAATTATTCGGGTCTAAGAAAACATTACTTTCGCTAATTCCCATTTTTGATAAATCGGCAACACGAATAAAAGGCAATCCTTCTGTTTGATATGCTTCACTTCCCGGCTCAATTGATTTCTTTATATTAACAATTTTATCAATTATTTTACAATCAAATTTAGTTATGCGAGATAACAATTCATCATACTTTGGTTGGTAATACTCAGCATCAAAACGCCCAGATTGTAAAAAACTTTCTTTTAAGGTTTTGTTATTATTGTTTTTTATTGTGGGTTGCCAATTTAATAATCCTAATTCTTGTAAAAGGATTTGTTCGGCTTGTTTATATAATTCTTGTGATTTTATTAAATATCTTGTTGAATTATCGAAACAAACTTTTATTTTTAATTGAAATGCCTTGCTAAGCAATGGTATATTAATTTGCTTAACTTCTTCAGGATTTACGTTTGTTTGATTTATTGATTGCCTTGCCCTCCTTTTTATATCCCAAATTCCAAATTTTGTATTTAAAAAAGTTGTTAAATACTCTGGTAATATTATTTTCTGATTTGGAACAAAACGAACTAAATAAGATGCAAAAACAAAATCTCTATTGTCTATTTTTTTATAAATACCTGTTCTTCCAACCCATTCAAAAGAGTTTGTACGATTAAATAAAACATCTCTATCGTTTAACTTAAATGTATTTAATTCTTCATTTGTTATATCTGCAAATTTATTTACTTCAAAATCACAAAGCATATTATGAATTTCATTCATCCTATAAATAGGAAATCCTTTCTTTTCTTCATTCATTTCAATAGAAATCCCATATTGTGCATTTAATAGACAATTACCTATTTTATCATAATTTAAATTAGGACTAACCTTAGGTTCTTTAGTCCAAAAATCACTATCCGCTCTAAAGTCTTTATTCTTATTTGCTTTTGCTAAAGAAATCACACTTACTTCCAGCCCTTTTAACAAACTTTGGTACTTTGGTTCATTAAAAGGGCAATTTAAAAAAAACTGAGGTTCTCCTTTTTAGCAAACTCTGCAAATGCTTCAGCAATGCCATCGAAACCCCAATTTTCTGTTTCGGTTTGATTATCGTAAAATGTAAAACTTCCGTAATTAATTAAATCTTGTGCTATTATTGGGTGGTTGTTGCCATCAATAAAAGCATCTTTGCTTTTAGCTGTGCAATATGTTTCGTAATTGCTTTGGTATTCTGCTTTAGGCGGGTTATCTTTTTTCCAATAAATTGGCTCACCGCTGTTGTTCTTCCCGCTTATTTGTTGTGTTGCAAAGAAAATATTATAATCGTCTTTTTTAGGACAAAGTGTATCGTCCCATTTCTGAACAAATAAAACACTTGTTTTAGTTCCAGTATGAGGTTTGAAGCTATTACCATGCAAACCAACAACAGCAAGTATTCTACAATGTTCTGCAATATATTCTCTAATATATTTATCGCTACTATTGTTAAATCTTCCTTGTGGCAATACAACAGCCATACGTCCCCCAGGTTTTAAAAACTTTAGATTGCGTTCAATAAATAAAATATCTCTGCCTACTGGCTTAGAGGCATTGCCTTTTTGCCTTGCTAATTCGTAATGAGTTAATATTGTTGTTTCTTTTATATCGCCTGCAAATGGCGGGTTTGCCATTACCAAATCAAAATTAAAATTATTGTAATCGCCTCGTTTTTCACATAACTTTTTCAAGCGATTAAAGCCCTGTCCGAAAACAGCGTCCCAGTCCTCATCATCTTTTTTTAGTAAATCCCATTTGGTAAAATCGAGTGTGTTTAATTGCAAAACATTTGTTTGCCCATCGCCTGCAATAAGGTTTAAAGCCCTGCTTACTCTAACTGCTTTTTCGTCAAAATCAATTGCAAAAACTTTTTCTTTAACGTAATTGGAGCACTCTTTAGGTTTATTTTCAGCAGTAAACATGTGACTTAAAGGCAAACCTAATTTATGCAATAAATTACGCCATACATGGAAAATACTATGAACTGTAAAACCACTACTTCCTGCTGCTGTGTCAATAACAAATTCTTCGGGTTTTGGGTTCATCATGCGTACACACATATCAATAACATAACGAGGTGTAAAGTATTGTCCTTTCTCGCCTTTGCTACTCTTCTGCATTAGATATTCAAAAGCATTATCAACAACTTCTAAATTGCTATTGAATAATTTATAATCTTGTAATGATGAAACGCAAACGGAAAGATGTGTTGGAGTAAGGTTTATTTTTGTATTTTCAGGAAATACACCAGCCCAATCTTTATTAGCATTGTTAAACAATTTTTGTATCTTTTCTTTTAATTCAATATCATCGTGCCCGTGATTGTAAAACTCTAAATTTCTCCTGCTTCTTTCGGGTTCATTACCGCTTTGCATTTCATCATAGAGTTTGGCAAAAATTAATTTAAATACTTCTTCAAAAACATCTACACCAGCATTAGCTAAAACCTCATCTTCCATATCTTCTATGATATTTTTTAAGGTTTTACCTTTAGGGTGTAATTTTTCTTTATCAATTAAATTTTGAAGTGTAAAAGGATTATTTAAAAAATCAGCTAATGACTGGTCCGCATTTGGCAAACCAAGTATTGGTTCAAAAAAATTTGGATTTTTACGATGAAAAAAATTAATATTTTCTCCATTTGTCCAAACAGCCATTGTTGCACCTGTTCCATTACAATAACTTTTCAATTGGTCTTTGCCGTCTTTGGCTTTCGGCTTTTTAATTTCTGCAATAATATAAGCAGTACTTAAATCTAATTTGTTTACAATTACAATATCAGCCCTTTTAGCTTCTCTACCAAATTTTATCGGATATTCAAATTGAATTTGTTTTACAGGGTATCCGTATTCTTCAATGAGTTTATAAGCATATAATTGTCTTACAACTTCTTCAGGTGTGATTTTAATTTCTTTATTTCTAATCACACAAACAGTTTTATATTCTTTACCTTTTTTTCCCTCAACTTCAGTAATTCTATTCTCAAACCAATTAGTTTCTTTATCTGTAAAGATATGATTGGTATAGTCAGAGTTTTTTAATATTTCCTGTATTAGCATGAATTTATTATTTTTATTAAATTAAACTATCATTAAATAAATTATCAAGAACGTTCCAGTCGTTGTTTTCTAATAATTGTCCTTCAACATTAAAATCGCTTGGAGATTGGGCTGTATGTATTTTTACTAACGCCATGAACTCGTTTATATATGCACCTTTGGGTGTTTCTGGGTGTATAATATATTTCTCACAAATCATTAAAAGGCTATTTAGTTATTTCACAAAATTAGAAAAAAAATAACACGATGAATAAAAAAAGAGATGTTCTATATAAAATATTTGTACTAAATTTTTCAATTATATTAAAGGTAATATAACTTAACACAACTGTAACAAGAAGAAATCCAACAATTAAAGGATATGTATTAGATTTTCTCTTGCAAAAACTCAAGAGACAGAATTTTGGGGCTGACTAAAAAGACATTTTGTCAATTTTTAGTCCATGACTAATGGGATTATATCCACATTAATCAACTCTTTGGCTATTTTGTCGGGTCGAAAATCGACCTTTTGGGTCAGCCCCGTACATGTATAATAATGTGAGCAAGTGCTTTTCAAATGATTAACATGGATTTTTTAAGATGCCGCCTCTTTGAGGCTCTAATGGGGAGGTGGGGTGCTTGTGTCCACGAGCTTACGCACGTGGCTACTAAGATATCGCCTCTCTGAGGCTTTTCAAATATATGGAACGCGGATGAGGCGGATTAATATTACCGTGGGCAATCCTCCCTCCAGCTAAAGCAGGCGTCTATTCAAAATCATTAGTTTGGAGAACAAGGAGGCAATTTAATTTGCAGATAGAATTGAAAAATGGCTCTCTTTGCGAGACACTCTTAAGAAAATTTTGAGTATTTTTTTATTATTAATTTAATATAAAAGTTAATTTAATTTTTGGACAACAAAAAAGAAAGCAAGCGGAAACTATAAATTGAAAAATTCAATCCATTCTTAAATAATCAGTGTTACTATGTTGATTTATAATTAATTACACGCAAAGTGTTAATTATCAGCCCAAAAATTCTATTACTGTACATGAAAGGTACATGAAAGGTACTATAACAGTACATGAAAGGTACTATAAAGGTGTCTCGTCCTAAAATAGGTTTACACAAAAAATAGAATTATGAAAAAAAACTGTAAACTTATTTCAGAATTATCTAATTATAAACATGTGTTAGATTGTTTTTTACATTTACATATCATGCTTATTGTTAATATTTTATTTAAAAAAACAGGTTGCAACATTGTGATAATTGTTAGAGTTTATTGTACTTTTTTTATAAAAAAACGGATATAGTTGATAATAATGAATTATAAAAATCAAAATCCCTTTTTAGATAATTTGCAGTTTTAATTAAAATATTTTAGGCAATATTTACATGTAATCTTTATATTTGTTGTTTTTATTTAGCTATTTTTATGAGATTAAAGCAATTAATTCAATTTGAGAAGGAAAACCTGGCTAGGCAAAATATAAGTTATCTATTGATTATTTTTTCTATTTTTCTATTTTCTATTAAATGTTTTTCACAAGACACGGAAAAGGAAAAGAGTTTAAATAAGTTACAAAAAGTCTATAATTATTTAGATTCATATTACTATGATAGTGTTGATTATCAAGCAATAACATCGGCAGCAATTATTAGTGTTTTGAAGGAGCTAGACCCCCACTCTACATATTTGTCTAAAGAAGTTTTGGAAACGGCAGAAGAATCTTTGAAAGGAGTTTTTAGTGGTGTGGGTATTCAATATTTTATATATAAAGATACTGTTTTTATTATATCTGTTACAAAAGGAGGTCCTTCAGAGAATGCGGGAATTAGGGCTGGAGATAGGATTATAAAAGTAGGCGAGGAGATTGCTTTTGGCAATAATATAAATAATGATTTTATTTCAAAAATGCTAAAAGGTAATAAAGACGAAGAAGTAAAGATTAGTATTTACAGAAAAAGTGTGGATAAGTTAATAGATTATACTATTTCGAGGAATCATATAAAAATATCAAGCCTTGATGCTTGCTACATTGCACGACCGAATATTGCATATATTCGTATTAATAATTTTGCAAAAAATACAATTTCGGAAATAGAAAATGGTCTAAAAGAGATTAAAGAAAAAGAGGATTTTAATTCTATTATTCTGGATTTACGAGGTAATACTGGGGGTTATTTGTCAACAGCGGTTGATTTAGCATCAGAATTTCTTGATGATAACCAATTAATTGTATATACAGAAGGTTTAAATGCAAAGAGAAATGATTATAAAGCGAGTAAAAATGGGTTTTTAAAAACTGGGAAATTAATTGTGCTGATTGATGAAGTAACTGCTTCTGCAAGTGAAATAGTTGCAGGAGCTATTCAGGATTGGGATAGAGGTCTTATTATTGGGCGACGCACTTATGGTAAAGGGTTAGTGCAAAGGCCTTTTTATTTAAATGATGGTTCTGCTGTGCGACTTACTACGGCAAGATATTATACTCCATCAGGCAGGTGTATTCAAAAGTCATTTGATAATGGTTCAGAAGAGTATTTTAAAGACATTGGGAAGCGATATGCTCATGGAGAATTTACAAATAGAGACAGTATTAAAATGGACGATTCTTTGTCATACAAAACTATTTTAAACAATAGGACTGTATTTGGAAGGGGAGGAATTATGCCTGATATATTTATCCCTTATGATACAAATCAAAATAATCAATTATATAAAAAGTTATGGTCGAACAATCTGTTTAACAAATACTACATTTATATGGTTGACGGCAAAGATGTGTATTACACTTATTCTTATAATGAAATGGATTCTTTGCTTGATAAAAACACTATACTTCAAGAATTTAAAGATTATGCCATAAAAGAGAATATTGAAATAGACAATAATCTATGGGACACAGCAGAGAAGTATATTTATAGGGATTTGAAATCTGTTATTTTAAAGAATCTATTTGGAACAGTAGCTTATTATAAAATATCAAATGAATTTCAAGATGAGTTTTTGAAATCTATAGAAGTAATAGAGAAGGATGATTTTAGTAAATTTGGAATAATTTATAATAAATAAAGACATCTGCTCAAATTACTATTGCAAAAGAAATAGCGACAACATTATTGTAAACTTATTTATGACTTTATCGTTTGAAAATATTTAAACAAGGAATCATAATATTTTTATAATTTAGCAAATTATTAAAAATGAGTAGAAATAAATTACATATAATATTTTTTATTTGCTTTAGCACTCTAAGTGGCTTCACACAAGCCCAGATTAATCATTTATTGTTAAACAGAGAGAATTATTTCAGGTATGAGGCAGATCAAGTTATTCTTAATAAAAATTACGACAATCAGATTAAGCCTTTTTTCAGTCAAGACACAAGTTTACCTGGTGTTATAAATAAAGAAAATGCTTTTTATAACAAAACAATTGATAAGCTTTACTTTGAAGCAGAACCGTTAATTAATTTCCAATTAAGAAAAGAAACATCCGATAATAAATATTATTCTTACAACAATGTAGGAGGATTATTTGGAGCTCGTTATAAAAAACTATCTTTTGCATGCAAATTAGATTACACATTTAATCAGCCAGATTCTATAACAAAATCTTTTGTTAGCGAAAATTACACGTTGCCTCATTATAGAAAAATAAATAGCTTAAATAATTACTCGGCTTTTAACTTTAATTTTCGCTTAAATTGGAATGTTTATAAATCGTTAGACCTAGAAATAGGCAATGCAAACAATTTTATCGGGGAAGGATATTATTCTATGTTTCTTTCTGATAATGCCCCTGCATATCCTTATTTTAAAATAAATACTAATTTTAGAAGGATTAAGTATCAGTTTATTCTTTCTAAGCTTGTACACACAGAAAATACTATAACAAATAATATCATTAACTATAATGAGTATCAAAAGTATGGTGTGTTTCACTTCTTTAGTATAGATGTTTTCAAAAGGTTTAACATAGGTATTTTTGAAGCAGTTATATGGAAAGATAAAGACTCATTAAGACAAAGAGGAATTGAGTATCGATATATCAATCCATTAATGTTTATTAGACCTGTTGAATATTCTATTGGTAGTCCTGATAATATACTATTAGGATTAAGTTGCAATCTGCTTCTTGGAAAAAACGTTAAACTTTATTCGCAACTAATGCTTGACGAGTTTGCGTTACCTCATGTAAAGGCCAGAGATGGATGGTGGGCAAACAAACAAGCTTTGCAAGCAGGGATAAAAATATATAATGTTATGGGTGTGAAATACCTTATGATGCTTGCTGAAATAGACTTCGTTAGGCCATATACATTTTCCCATTTAGATCCAGTGCAAAGTTACGGACATTTCAACCAATCCCTAGCTCACCCATACCAATCAAACTTTGCCGAAGGATTATTTATTGTTGATTTTAATAATAAGAAATTCAGAATAAATAATAAAAATATATTTCTTATAAAAGGAGAAAATCCTATTATAGTCACCCCTACGGGTAATATTCTAGAAACAAATGAAGGGAGCAATATGTTTTTGCCATACACGAGTAGAAACAAAGAGTTTGACAATTATGTTGGTCAAGGAGTTAAAACAACGATGCTACAAAATTCCATAACATTTGGATATTATCTATTTCATAAAAACTATTTGGTTGAACTTGGACTTACAAACTATCTCTATAAAACAGGAGAAGATAAAATAAGAGATAAGTTGTACTTCAATTTAGGTATTAGAAGTTATTTGTATTAGCAAATAATATCCCTAGACCCTACTCTATTTAACTTATTTATATATCCGATTTAAGAAAAGTGCCCAGGACAAGACTCGAACTTGCATAACCTTTCAGTCACTACCACCTCAAAGTAGCGTGTCTACCAGTTTCACCACCTGGGCAATTATTAATTTGCTGTGCAAAGTTACAAAATTTTATAAAAAAAGAATCCCAGTGCTAAATAAATTTTATTTTAAAATTAATCAAAATTTTATTTCTGATTTACTATATTTGCATAAATAAAAAAGAGAATGAAAAATGGCAGATACTTACGCAAAAGTGAAAGCACAAACAAAAAAGCAAAATAATTTAGAACTATTATCAGGAATGGGGAAATTGCCACCTCAAGCAATTGATTTGGAAGAAGCAGTATTAGGAGCTTTAATGCTAGAGAAAGAAGCAATAATAAGTGTTATAGAATTTCTTAAAGCGGAATGTTTTTATAAAGAAGCTAACAGCGATATATACGGAGTTATTAGAGAATTATTTGCGAATAACGAACCTATAGATATTCTTACTGTCACTCAAAGTTTAAAAACAAAAGGATTGCTTGAAAAAGTTGGCGGAGCTTATTATATAACAACCCTTACTAATCGGGTTGCATCAGCTGCAAATATAGAATTTCACTCAAGAATTATTATGGAGAAATACATACAGCGTGAGCTTATACGCATTTCTTCTATGATAATTAAAGAATCTTATGAAGATTCTACTGATGTTTTTGAACTACTAGATAGGGCCGAATCCGAATTATTTGAGGTTAGTGAAAGTAATCTTCACAAAACTAATGATAGCATGTCAGATTTAATTAAAGACGCTTTAGAGCAAATTACCAAAGCGGCTAATTCAGAAGAAACATGCGTGGGTGTTCCTTCGGGATTTACAGAAGTTGACAGAGCGACATCAGGTTGGAGAAATTCTGACTTTATAATTATAGCAGCAAGACCAGGTATGGGAAAAACTGCTTTTGTTTTATCTATGGTACGAAATATTGCAATTGAGCATAATAGGCCTTTAGCTATATTTTCGCTTGAAATGGCATCAATACAATTAGTTATGCGTTTAATTGCCATAGAATCAGAAATATCTGTATCAAATTTACAAAAAGGCAATCTAACTCAAGCTGAATGGCAACACATAACCAATAAAGTTAGCTCATTAGGTAATGCCCCTATTTATATTGACGACACTCCAGCTCAATCAATATTTGACATAAGAGCAAAATGCAGAAGGTTGAAATCACAAAAAGATATACAAATAATAATAATAGACTACTTGCAACTTATGTCGGGCAATGAAAATTCAAGAGGAAATAGAGAGCAAGAAATAGCAAGTATTTCAAGAGCACTAAAAGGTTTGGCTAAAGAATTAAACGTTCCAGTCATTGCTTTAGCGCAATTAAGTAGAGCTGTAGAAACAAGATCTGACAAATCTCGTCGTCCAGTATTATCTGACTTAAGAGAATCTGGTTCTATTGAACAAGATGCAGATATGGTTCTATTTATAAACAGACCCGAATATTATGGAATAGAGGAAGACCATGAAGGAGCATCAACAAAGGGACTTGCAGAATTAATCATAGCTAAATACAGAAATGGAAAGCAATGTGATATCAAATTACGATTTATTGACCATTTAACTAAGTTTACCGATTATGATGGGTTTGACAATTATTCTCTTCCCGACTCTACAAATGATTTTTCAGGTTCATCACAATTTGATCAACCAAAAGCTCAAACTTTTCCATCAAAAATAAATAACGACGACTCTGCACCTTTTTAAAAAAGATAAATAATGAAATTTCTATTAATTTTACTACTAAGTTTAACAACAATTATTTCAAAAGGAACGTATATTCTAATTCCTATGGATGATTCTCAAAGCAATCATATTAAAGCTTATGGTATAGCTTATTGGATTTTAACAAAGGATATAGAAGTTAGTTGGTTATTAAATTACAGAGGTGGTAGTTTTATGTTTACATTTTCCAAAGATTTTGAGAATGAATGTGCGATTAGAAATGTTAGTTATCAATTAATTACAGATGGACAGGCAAATGCAATTCTTTCTGAAATATCCGAACCAGATGTAAACATGGATGAAATAAAATTACACAAGGCTCCAAAGATTGCGGTTTATTCTCCTAAGAATAAGTTACCATGGGATGATGCGGTTACTTTAGTTTTAACTTATTCAGAAGTTCCATATGATATTATTTATGACGAAGAAGTTATTAACGGGGATTTAATAAAATATGACTGGCTCCATTTACATCATGAAGACTTTACTGGACAATATGGGAAATTTTGGTTTGGGTATAAGAATACGACATGGTATAAAGAAGACGTTAGATTAACAGAAGCTACCGCAAATCGCTTAGGGTTTTCAAAAGTTTCACAATTAAAACTTGCTGTTACAAAAAATATAAAGGAATACGTTGCAGGAGGAGGCTTTCTTTTTGCTATGTGTTCTGCACCTGATAGCTATGATATTGCATTAGCATCTGAGGGTGTTGATATTTGTGATTATGTATTTGATGGAGACCCAGTAGATCCAAATGCTCAATCAAAATTAGATTTTTCTAAGACATTTGCATTTACAAATTTCAAAGTAATAACTAGTCCTTACGAATATGCAAAATCAGACATTGATGTAACCAAACACAGAATGTATGCAGCAGGAAGTGGCCGTTCGGAATCTTCGGACTTCTTTACTTTGTTTGATTATTCAGCTAAATGGGACCCTATACCAACGATGCTATGTCAAAATCATACAAAAATAATCAAAGGTTTTATGGGACAAACAACCGCATTTAATAAAAAATGTGTAAAACCTGATGTTCTTGTTATGGGCGAAAATAAATCTCAAAATGAAGCACGCTACATTCACGGGACCTTTGGAAAAGGAACTTGGACTTTTTATGGAGGACATGATCCTGAAGATTATCAGCATTATGTTGGGGATCCACCCACTGATTTAAATCTTCACCCAAACTCTGCTGGCTATCGTTTGATATTAAACAATATCTTATTTCCAGCAGCAAAAAAGAAGAAACAGAAAACTTAATAAATAACTAGTAGAGACTATCTATTTTTGAATATCTCTACTAATTATTGTTTATTTTATTTCTTTTGCTCACTAAGTGTAGAAGGGTCCATTGTTATAGCATTCTTTTCAACTTTAACTCTAACATTAGGAGATATTTCTATAGTGAATGTTTGCTCATCAATATCTGTAATTTTGCCATGCATCCCTCCGATTGTAATAACTTTATCACCAACTTTTATAGATGCCATATACTTTTTTTGGTCTTTATTTTTCTTTATTTGTGGTCTAATCATAAAGAAATAAAACACAAAAATAATAAGAACTATAGGTAAAAACTGGGCAATTGGGTTTTGCTCTGCGCCACTTGCAGGAGCCATTAAGATTACGAATAAAATACTATTAATCATAACATGAAAGTTTAAAAGTTAATTAATGTTTATTTTCAGGCATAACAACTATGCACTTAATTTTTAATATTTTTTTATTGGGATTAGTATTGGTTAGCAATGTTACATGTTTTTCTTGAAAACCATCGCGCCCCTTACTGTCAAAAGCAATAGAAATTTCGCCAAAATGATTTGGCTTTATTGGCTTATCTGAATATGAAGGAACAGTACACCCACAAGAAGCCTCAGCATTATATATTATTAAATTTGATTGTCCTGTATTCTTAAACTTAAAAGTATGACTTACAATTTCACCTTCAATAATTTCACCAAAATTATAATCCGTTTCTTCAAATTGGATTTTAGGCATACCTAATAATTCTTCACCAGAATTATCCTCAGCTGTTGCAGGATTATTAATTTCATCAAATGTGATGTCGGTTTCTTTATTATTATTATTACAAGCAACTGTTAACAATAGACTTAAAAATACTACTAATTTGATTTTTTTCAATAAGTTAAACATCATCAAAATATTTTTCAGTTCACAAATTTATTAATTTTATTTTCTTTTGTTAATTCTTTAATTATTTTATCAAGTATTCCATTAATAAAAATATTGCTTTTAGGAGTGCTATAAATTTTAGATAATTCAATATATTCATTCATAGTTACAGTTGTAGGGATTATAGGGAATTCTAAAAATTCACAAATAGCCATTTTCATTAGTAATAAATCAATAATTGCGACTCTATCTATATCCCAATTTTTCAATTTATCATTAATATATTTATTATAATCAGTATAATTATCTAATACTCTTCTAAATAAATTAGCAATAAACTTTCTATCATCATTATCGTCTTTGTATAACTCAATTAAAACCAACTCGTCATCTTCTTTATTTATTTGCTTAATTGTTTTAACACTCATTGCTTTTACCACATCAATGTCATCAATCCAATAAATACTTTTTTCTTCAAGTGTAGATAATAAGCTTTCTGATTTAGAAATAAAGAAAATTAATTCTTTAATTATTTTATATTGCTCAATAACCGAAGGGTTATTAATTTCAATATATAGCAGATATTGCTCCGTTTTTGTAAATTCAATAAATATATTCCGTATATATTCATGTTCATTACTCCATGAAACTTTTCGTCTTGTAACAATACTATCTAAAGTTTTAGAGTTTGATAGTTTCTCTAAAATAATATTATTTACAAAATTAAAATTAGGATTCATATCCCCAAAACTAGGAAGCTTTTTGTTTCGCTTTTCTTCTATAATTAGTTTTGCTTGGTGGTGTATTTGAATTAATAATTCAAGAAAATGGATATATAAATCGTATAATTTTTCTATACTATAAAATAATTCCTTTTCGGCATTAATGTAATTCTCATTTTCTGATTGAATATAAGAGTATAAAGCTTTGAATACTTTTATTCGTTGTAATCTTCTGTTAAGCATATTTAAGAACTTTCTAACTGCAAAGGTAGAATTTTTTTTAAGAATAGAACAAATAAGTAAAAAAATCAATAATTTTAGAAAAGGAAGTCAAGCTGTTATTTAATAATCTCGTCAATAATATCTATTGCATTATTTATTCTTGCAATGCCATCGCCTGTAATTATCCTATATGGCAATTGATAATCATTCAATACGGAAAGATATATTTTAAATAATATCTCTCTTGATTCTGGGTTTTCACGTAATGGGTCATATTCCCATGGTATATCTGGGGAACATAATAGGTGTAATTTATATGGTTTTGTCATTAAGTAATCATCAATCCATGTTTCATTTTTACCAAACACATATAACATCCATACTTTAATCACCAGTAAGTCTGTATCACAAATTATTAACTTAGTATCTCCATTTTCTGCTTCTTTCTCCATTTCCAGTTGACGCTTCCCAATTATAGAGACATCATCATAACTATATTTATTTGCAACTTCAACCAAATATTCCCTTGCGTATTCTGGGATATACACTGAATTATAATGCTTAGTTAACGTCTCTGCAAGATTTGTTTTTCCGGTTGACTCAGGTCCTGTTATTGCTATTTTCATTAAAAATAAAAGTTTACACAAAGATGCAGTTGTATTTTTCAAATACAATTATAGATTTTTTTTTAAATGTATTTAAAATAATATTGCATTTAATTCTTTATTATCTTTCGAACTATATGCTCATTTTTAGTTTCTATCTTTATAAAATAGACTCCCTTAGGTATATTTTCGGTATTAAGTTTTTTATAGAAAACTCCCCCATTAGTGTTTGTGTTTTCTTCATAAACAGTTTTGCCAATCATATCTACAATACTGATATTAATATTTTCAGAATTAAATAGATCAAAAGCAATATTTAATTGATCATTTATAGGATTAGGATATATTGAAAGGTGTGTTTCTGAAAAATCCGATTTGTTTATCCCTGTCATATTTAAATAATAAACAGAAGTGCAATTTGTAGATTTCATTGTTACAGAAACAGTGTAATATTTAATACTAGTATCTTTGGGATTTATTATTATTTGCTGACTTGTAGCACCTGTACTCCATAAATAAGTAGCATCGGAATCTGGATAAGCTGCCAATGTTAGAGTCGAATCATTAGTGTACAGTTTATTTACTGTTGCAAAATAATACATTAAGTTATCATCATTAACAAAAACTTTAACATCATCATTAGATTTACATGCCCCAGATATTCCTGTAACAGAATAACTGGTTGAAGAAGTTGGAGTATCCATTATATATGAAGAAGTAGAACCATTGTTCCAAATGTATGTATTAGCACCTACTGGAACTAATTTAATTGTAGCACCTTTGCATATTGTTTTATCAATTCCAGCGTTAACAAAAATAGGTTCATCAACATTAACAATAGCCATATCAACAGATTTACAATTATTTACTTCTCCTGTAACAAAATAAGTTGTTACCATTGTTGGTGACACAATAATTGAATCAGACACTTCCCCATTAGACCATTCATAAGCATCAGCCCCTTTTGCTTTTAAAACAAGTGATTCTCCCTTGCAAATACCATGATTACCAGATACTAAAACTTTAACAAAACAATCATCATTTAAATATTTAGCTATAAACATATCTTGATTACCATTACTCTTAATAACCTTATCTCCAAAAATAGCAGTACTACTGAATCCTCCTATAGAATAAATATTTCCATTCATATCTACGCTAATATTTGAACCTAAATCATTTTTATCTCCTCCTGAATTAAATGCCCACAAAAAGTTATCATTGTTATCAAATTTTGCAACAAACACATCTTGCATTCCTTCACTAAAAATATTAAAATTACCAAAACTTATAGAATCTTGAAAAATCCCAGTAACATAAACATTATCTTCTTTATCTAATGAAATTCCATATCCAATGCTATTTTTATTACCATTTACCTTACTTGCTGATAATGCATTTCCTTCATTATCTATTTTGAGGGTTAAAGCGTTAAGCGTTTCTCCATATGCTCCCACCTGTCCTGATACATGAATATTTCCATACGTATCTGTTGCTATATCCTGAGCAACAAAAAGATATCCACTTGCCCCATAATTATAAGCCCAATCAACAGTCTTTCCCATATTTCCATATCTAACAACAAAAATATCATATGAACCTTCGTTAATAAGCTCAAAACCATTTACATTATCATTACTAAATGCTGTTTCTCCCCATAAACAACCCGTTGCATATACATTATCTTCAACATCTGTAGTTATGCCTAATACAAATTTATTAGGGTATAAATCTTCCCATACTTTTTGAAATTCCGAGTTAAATTTCATAACAAATCCAGAACCATAATTTCCTTGATAAATAATACCTGCAACATAAATATTATTTTCACTATCTAATGTTATAGACCTTCCTTGCATTGACATATCTTTATTTTCTATAGGTATAAAATTTTCTAAAAGTCCATTTAAATCATATTTTGCGATAAAAGCAGATCCTCCTCCTTCACTTGAATAATAATCGCTATAAGTAATACCTGTAATATAGATATAATATAAATTATCTACTAATATAGAATAAGCGATATCATCTTCAGTTCCTCCTAAGCTAAAAGCGTTAAATACAGAGCCATTAGGACGAAATATTGCAACAAAAATATCTTTTTTACCTTGACTTATTAAAACTTGTTCACCTATTGTTAATGTATCATCAAATCGTCCTGTAACATAAATATACCCATCTGCATCTGTAGTTATGCCATATGCAACAACAGAATCTTTTGTGCTAAAATTAGTTGCCCAATCACATGTTTGAGCGAAAGTAGAATTAGAAAAAATTAATGAACAGATTAAGGTTATTAACACCCCTAACTTTTTTATATTCTTCATAATGTTATTGTTACTTATAGTTTAAATTTATTTATCTTAAATTATCAAGTTACAAATATAAGTATTTTTTATTATCACATGTTTTTTATTAAAAAAATAGGAGTGGGTTATATAACCCACTCCTATAATAAAATACCTAGAATATTTTTATTAATCTTCTTTATTCGACAACGAATTTACGAATAATAGTTCCTTTGTCAGTATTAAGATTTAAGAAGTATATTCCTTTAGCATAGCTAGCAACATTGAATACCTTTGTGAATGTTCCATTAATCTTTTCTACTTTGCTTGTAGAAAGGTTTTGACCAAGCATATCAAGGACATCAACTGAAAGTTCGTTAACTGAAGGAGCAGTAAATGACATAGTAAGTTTGTCATTAGAAGGTACTGGGTATATTAAAAGCTCTGTAATTAATAGAGAATCTGTTAATATATTATTAGGTTTAGCAACTGTTACATCATAAGAAATCTGATCATTTCCACATTGATTATAAACGCTTAATGTCACTGTGTACACACCATCAAAAGCGTAAGTATTAGAAACATTAAACAATGAAGAAGTATTGGCATCGCCAAAATCCCAAGATAAACTATCAGTAAAGCTAGAAAGATTCATGTAATGAATTGTCAATCCAGAATCAATGTATGTCATTTGAGCAATAGGGTTTGGCACAACAAATACACTAACAGTGTCAGATGATGCAGTGCAACCATATTCGTCAGTAACAGTTACAGAGTAATCTCCAGATTGATTAACTCGTATTCTTGGTGTAGTAGATCCACTTGACCATAAGTAAGTATAATATTCATCAAGTACAAATAAATCAACAGAGTCACCTAAACAGAATTTAGTGTCATCAGAAGCTATAATCTCAGGAGATTTTATTTCTGACACTCCAATTTCAAGAGAATCTGTTCTCACGCAAGCATTAAATGAAACAGTAACGAAATATTTTCCTGCAGTTGTTACATTTATTTGAGGAGTTGTTGCAGCTGTATTCCATAGATAGGAATCATAACCAGCACCAGCAGAAAGGACAACATTTACATTAGATGAATCACAGTAATGAGTATTTCCTGTAGGTTTTACAACAAGAGGGTTAAACACATTAATATCAACATTGATAGCATGCTCTTCTGTACAACCATTTAATGAGACAGTAACATAGTATATAGTTGTTGTTTGAGGATAAACTATAACTGTATCAGTTTTATCACCTGTACTCCATAAGTAAGCATCTCCATTGTCAGCAGTAAGAGTAATTTTATCACCATTACAAGCATTAATATTTGAAGCAACATTTGCATTTGGTGTAGGTTTCACATAAACAACTACGCTATCCATATTAGAACAATTATAAGAATCAGTCATTGTTAAAATATATTGATTATCCGATGTAGGACCAACTTTAATATAAGAAGATGTTTCTGTGGTACTCCATTGATATATGTCTCCATTTTGAACATTTATAGTAACAGAGTCCCCAGCACAAATCATTGTGTCAAGTTCAAAATTAATTACAGGTAAAGGATTAACATTAACAATTACAGAATCAATACTTGTACAACCATAAACATCTGTTACAGTAACAATATACTGAGTGGTATCTATTGGTTTAACAATATTAGAATCTTTTGCTTCTAAATTATCCCACAAATAAGCAACGCCACCGTTAGCAACAAGAGCAATAGAATCTCCACTACAAATATTAACATCAATGCCAGCATAGCCTTTAATTGGCGAAATAGCAATAAATACATCATCAGTAGAAGAACAAGCATTTATATCTGTTACAGTAACGATATAATTAGTTGAAGCAGTTGGTTCTGCAAATGGGTTTTGCTTAGTATTATCATCCAATGTAGAAGCATTAGACCAAGAATAAGAAACACCACCGTTAGCAGTTAATAATATTAATGAATTTTTACATATAACTGTATCTTTTCCAGCATCAGCATAAGGTAGAGGATTTACAGTAACATAAACTGTATCAATAAATGAGCATTTAGTGTTAGTATCAGTAACGATTACAGTATACTTAACATTATCTGTAGGGAATACTTTAGGATTGCTAATAAAAGGATCATCTATGTCAGCCGAAGGCATCCAATTATAATCATTTCCACCAATTACATCCATTACAGCAGTGTCACCCATACAAATCACAACTTTATTAGTTAAAGAAACAATAGGTAATTGAACAACCGAAACATTAACAGTATCTATATTATTACAACCATTAGCACCGAAAACTGTAACAGTATAAGATTTAGTTGAGTCTGGAGTAATTAATATTGCATCATTAACTTCATTAGTTGACCACTTGTAAGCAATACCATCAAAAGCTTGTAATACTAAATCCACATCTCTACAAATAGTAGTATCAGGTCTAACATTAGTTATTGGTCTAGGTAATACAGTTATTGCAATTTCGTTAGTAGCAGTATTTGCTCCAGATATAACCGTTACAGAATAAGTAGTATTAACCATTGGAGCGACTTTCACTTGTTTAGTTGTTTCTATAGTATTAGTCCAAGCATAACTATCTCCAATTGTAGAAGCGGTAAGAGTAATAGAATCACCAGCGCAAGTGTTAGTAGCAGATGCAACAATATTTGTTTGAGCAACATTTACAACTACCATATCCGTTGATACGCACATGTTGTTATCAGTAACAGTAATGTAGTATGTAGTAGTAACACCAGGATTTGCATTAATGGAAGGAGTTACTTCTGATGTATTCCATAAATATGTAGCTACATTGCCATTATCAGTAACAGAAAGAGCAGTAGTTTCTCCATAGCTAATAGTAACATCAGCACCTGCATCAATAATAGGTAAAGGATTTACAGTAACAGTAAGATTATCAAAGTTTTTACAACCATTAATATCAGTAACCGTAACATCATACTTAGTATCCACTAAAGGTTTTGCAATTGGATTAGCTAAATAGTTTTTATCAAGCCCTGTTGAAGGAGCCCAAGAGTAGAATACTCCACCATTAGCAGAAATATTTGTACTGCTATTATAACAAATTGTAGCATTTCCAGAAGTTGTAACAACAGGTAAAGAATTTACTTTAACAGTAACGCTATCTATATTTTTACAACCATTAGTATCTGTAAATGCAACATAATATTTAGTAGTAACTATTGGATTCAAATATGGATTAGCAATAGTATCTTTAGCAAGATCTCCAGTTGCAGGAGTCCACATATAATGGAATGCACCTTTAGCATTCATCTTTATAGAATCACCAAAGCATATATTTTTGTTAGCACCAGCATCAACAATTGGCAATTTATTAACCGATACTTTCACTTCATCTGTAGCAGTGCAACCATTAGCATTACTAATAGTAACATAATAGTTAGTAGTGACTGATGGACTTGCATTTACTGTTTGAGTATTTGTAGCATCCAGAGCATAAGAAGGATACCAAATGTAAGATGTAGCAAGACCATTAACCGTTAAAGGAGTGACATCACCTGCACAAATTGTAACATCCAAACCAGCGTCTGCTATTGGCAATGAGTTAACAAACACTATAACATCATCTGTATTAGAGCAACCATTAGCATCCGTAGCAGTTACTGTGTATACAAAGTCTATAACAGGATTAACTATAATAGATTTTGTTGTTTCTCCTGTAGTCCAAGAATAAGATACGCCACCTGTAGCAGTTAAAGTAGCTGGTTTTCCATCGCATATAGAAATATCTACACCTGCATTAGCAATAGGCAGAGGATTAACAACTACTTTTACAGTATCAATAGAAGAACAAGTAGTTATTGTATCTGTAACAGTTACATAGAAATCGCTAGTTCCTAAAGGCGATACCCATGAAGTATCAGTATTATCACCTGATGACCACAAGTAATCTTGTCCACCAGTAGCTGACAACTTAGCAATTCCTCCATCACAAATTGTTTGGTCTGCACCTGCATTAGCAATTGTTTTATTAATATTAACAACAACACTATCTACATTAGTACAACCATTAAGAGTAGCAGTAACTTTATAAGTACTATTTTCAAGAGGATTAACAAATAATGTGTCATTAGTACTTGCTGTATTCCATAAATAAGAATCACCATCAGTAGCAACGAAAGCTAAAGGCGAATCATAACAAACAGTAGTATCATTTCCTATATCAAATGACGGTAGAGGTTTGACTGTTACATTAATTGTATCATAAGCCATACAACCTGTTTTGTTGATACCTGTAATTACATATTGAACAGTATCAGTAGGTTTAGCATACACAACACTCTTAGTCGAATCAGTCAATCCATAAGCAGTACTCCATAAATATAATGAGTCTGCACCAAGCACTTGAATTAAAGTAGAATCATTGTAACAAATAGTTCTGTCAAATCCAGCATTAACAATAGGAAGAGGATTAACATTAACAGCAAATGTGTCTACGTTAGTGCAACCATTTAAGTCAGTAATAGATACAGTATATGTTGTATTTATTTGTGGATAGAATTTAGGATTAACTATAGTGTCATTGCTAATTGTTAAAGCAGGTGACCATTTGTATTTATAAGAATTATCATATATAGTTAAAACAGATAACAAAGTATCTCCATTACATATTGCAGTATCTTCAATAGCCTTAATCTGAGGTTTAGCATAAACCATCATAGTAACATCATCAGAAGCAGAGCAACCATTCATATCTGTTACAGTAACTATATAAACGACAGATGTATTTTGGTCAACAAGTATTGATTGCGTGTATTCAGCAGTGCTCCAAGTATATGTTTGACCTCCTGTAGCGGTTAAAGTAACCTTAGATGTAGTTTCTGGACATACAAAAGCATCTGCACCCGCATTAGCAATAGGTAATGGGTTTACAAATACAACCACTTCATCAGTATTTCCGCAACCATTTGCATCCTCAACACTAACAGTATAAGTAGTAGAATTAATAGGAGCAACAGTTTTAGATTGATTATTGTCTGCATCAATGAACCAAGAATAAGTTACTCCACCTGTAGCTGTAAGAGTAGTACTATTTCCAAGACAAACTACAGTATCAACTCCAGCATTAGCTATTGGTAATCCAAATACTTCAACAATTTGAGTATCTGCATTAGAGCAAAGCGTTAATGGGTCAACGTAAGTGTAAACAATTTTATGTTTTCCAACACCAGCATTAGCAGGCTCAAATACATCAATGTTTATTCCGTTTCCAGAATATGTTCCACCAAGAGGGTTTCCTGTTAATGATTGATTTGCGTCATTAAAGCAGTAACCAACATTTAATCCACTAAAAGAAACAACAGGGAGAGCATTTACTGCAACATTTACATCGTCAGTAGCAGAACAACCAACGACGGAGAATACAGTAACAGTATATGTTGCATCAGCATTAGGATTAACTTGACTAGTATCAGTAGTAGCACCAGAACTCCACAAATATGATACTCCACCTGTAGCAGTTAATACAGCTGTTTGTTTATCACAAATAGTTATATCTAAACCAGCATTAGCAATAATAGCAGGGTCAACTTTAATGTGAGCAGTATCAGAATAAGAGCAACCAGTAGGTCCAGTGGCAGTCACAATGAATATTGTGTCATTTAGAGGAGCAACAATAATAGTATCAGCAGTGGCACCAGTGCTCCACAAGTAAGAGATTCCGCCAAAAGCAACTAAAGTATCATTGTTACCATAACATATTGTTTTATTGCCACCAGCATAAGCAGGCGGTAAATTATTTACAGTAATTAATATTGAGTCAACAATTGTACATTTTCCATTATTTGCTGTAACAGTATAATATGTATCAATAGTAGGCTTCACTATTATAGTATCATTTATAGAACCATTAGACCATAGATAAGAACCATTTCCTGCAGCAGAAACTATTACAGAATCACCTACACAGATAGAAAATTTATCAGCAGTTAATGTATTAGTTAAGTCAAATACAGTTACAATTACATCATCCGTTTCAGAGCATCCAGTCGATCCATTTGTAACAGTAACTACAAATGTAGTTGTAGCATTAGGAGATACTTTAGAAGAATCAATCATATCTCCATTGCTCCATAAGTATATATCACCACCAGTAGCAATAAGAACAATAGTGTCCTCTTTGCATATAGCTGTATCAATACCAGCAAAAGCAACAGGAAGAGGATTTACTTTAACAAATACAGTATCTGTATTCTTACAATTGTTTATATCAGTAGCAGTAACAACAAATAGAGTATCTGTAAGAATCATAACATTAACAGTATCTGTAATATCTGTAGTACTCCATAAATATGAAGTAGCCCCAGATGCTCCTATTTGAATAGTATTTCCATAACAAAGAGCAGTGTCTTTTGTTGTAGTAACTATTGGTAATGGATTAATAAATACAGCAATATCTTCTGTAACAGAACAACCTGTAGCATTATAAGCAGTAACTATATAAGTTGTATTTACTAAAGGTTTAACTTTAATATTTGCTCCTATCATTCCATTATCCCAAGTATAAGTATTTGCTCCATTAACACTTAGAGAAGCAGAGTCACTTGCACAAATTGCAGTATCATTACTAACAGTAATAACTGGTAATGGGTTTGCAGTAACATGAATTGTTTTAGTAACATCACAACCAAACGCATTAGTAACAGTAACAGTAACATCTGTAGAAGCAAAGATAAACACATCAGCTTCATCTCCAGAATCTCCATTACTCCAGAAATAATCAACACCACCAGTAGCTTTAAGTTTGATAATATCATTTTCGCAAACGGTAGTATCATTGCTAACAGTAGAAATAGGTAGTGGATTTACAGTAACATGTATAGTGTCAATATTTTTACAAACACCAGCATCATGTACAGTAACAATGAATATTGTATCAGTTGTTGGAGCTATTAATATTGAATCTATAGTTGTTCCATTACTCCAAGAGTAAGATAATGCACCAGCAGGAGCAACTAAATACATGCTATCACCAAAGCATATTGATGTATCATTGATAGTATTAAATGCTGTCATACCATTTATCATAACATCTACAGAGTCCATATTAGAGCACCCAGTTAATGTATCAGTAACAGTAATGAAGTATTTAGTATCAACTATTGGTTGAGCATAAAATGCAGAAGTATCAACACCATTAGACCATGTGTATTCATGTCCGCCTGTAGCAGTAAGTAATAATGAATCAGTAACACATATATTAGTGTCATTGCTAACAGTAACAACAGGAAGAGCATTAACAATAGTAATATTAGTATCAGAAGAAGAACAAGCCGCGTTTGCTAAAGCATAAACTTCAAAGTCATCAATATTCCAACCTTTATAGTTTCTGTTTTTATCAGTACCACCAAGACCAAATCTTACTTTAAACTGAGGATTATTATTAGCATAAGCACTAACATCATATTTCTTTAATATCCAATCTAAATCGTTATAGTTAGCATTAGAGTTAGTATCAATAACCACCCATTTAGCACCATCATAAACTTCAAGATTTAGAGTATCGTGTACTCTTCCTTGCCATCCTATGTTCCTATAGAATTTAACAAATACATTAGATAATCCAGAGCAATTTAAATCAGGAGAAGTAATATAATTTATTCCTATAATATCATTATCATAACAACCACCAATATTATTTCCTAAGATATAGTTATCAGCGTTTGCAGAAACGTCTCCTGCAGGGTCTTGAGCTTCAAAAGCGCCGTCTCCACAACCAATACTTGCTTTAGCAGGAGCTCTTTCCCATTTAGCAGCACTTCCATATCCTGTCCAACCTTTATTAGACGAGAAGTTATCAGAGAATACAGAAAGAGTATCAGTATATGTTTCAAAATATTCATAAATAACAGTGTCATTAACACCTATATTAGCAAGTTGAGGCACATAGTTGTTATTAATAACAGCCATACCATAGAAATTTCCGCCAATAGGACTTGTTATTAATGTATCTTGGTTATCACTAATACAATATTTATTTTCTAAACCATTAAACATTACGATAGGTAATTGTTTTACTTTAACAGTAACAATATCTGTAGCAGTGCAAGCATTTGCAGATGTTACTGTAACAGAATAATCAGTATTTACAATTGGAGCAACCTTAATGTTATCCATAAATTCTCCGATATTCCATTCGTAAGAGGCACCACCAGTAGCAGTAATAATAACAGAATCACCAGCACAAATTAGTTTATCAGCACCAGCATAAGCATGTATTACAGGGTCAACAGTTACAACCACAGTATCATAATTTTTACAATTATTACCATCAATACCTGTAAGAATATAAGTAGTGGTAACATCAGGAGAAGTTAACAATGTATCTTCTGTGCTTACAGGACTTGTATTCCATAAATATGTGTTAGCACCCAAAGCAAATAATGTATCCACTTGACCAAGACATATAGTTTTGTCAATACCTGCATCAACAGCAACAGGTAAAGGATTTACTATAATTTGTATAGAATCAGGAATTAAACATTTTCCATTAGTAACAGAAACATGATAGTAAGTATCAATAATTGGTTTTACAACTATTGAATCATTTGTAGAACCATTAAACCAAGTAAACATTCCTGTTCCATTAGCAATTAATACCGTAGAATCTCCTAAACATACAGAGTTATTACTTGCAGTTATTGTTATATCAGCAGTATCAACAAATACTACCACGTCATCAAAATTACTACAACCAGTAACTTTGTCAATTACAGTAATAATATAAGTAGTAGTAACGGGAGGACTAACACGACTTGTATCATATAAATCTCCAGAACTCCAAGCAAAGTCAACGATGTCAAGCGTTATAGCTTTTAGTATAAGAGTATCTTCCTTACACATTGCAGTATCTAAACCAGCATCAACAGTTGGCAATGGATTAACAGTTACAGTAATGCTATCAATAGTAGAACAACCATTTACATCATTAGCAGTAACATAGTATTTTGTAGTATTAATAGGAGTTGCAATAGGATTAAATGCGGTGTCATTGTTTAAAGTAGTTGATGGAGCCCATTTATAACTCATTGCACCAAATACTAATAGATTAGCTTTATCTCCAATACATATTGCAGTATCATTAGATATCATAACAATAGGAGTAGGTAATGCATAAACATTAATATCATCAGTTCCTACACAACCATAAGTATCAGTAACAGTAACGCTATATGATGTATCTGCATCAACTATTTTAATAATAGTATCATTAGTAGTTGTATTATTCCATAGATATGTACCTGTAGCTTGACCAGCTATGATAACTTGAGTTCCTATACATACAGATATATCATTACCTAATTTAGGTTCTGGCAATGGTATTTCTGCTACTATAACAGTATCAACTACTTCATAGCCATTAATATCAGTAACTGTAACAATGTAAGGGATAGTATCTTCAACAAATACATCAATAATAGCTGTAGTATCTCCTGTGCTCCATAAATATAGAGAACCAGGGGCAGCAGCAACAGCAATTTGAGCAATAGTACCATAACATAAAGCGGTATCATTACCTGCATTTATAATAGGCATTGGGTCAACAGTAACAACCATAGTGTCTGCATTAGTACAAGCATTAACAGCAGTAGCAATTAAAGCATAAGTAGTAGTTACATTAGGCGTTGCTTTAGGATTTAATATATTTGGGTTATCTAAATCTGCAGCAGGGTTCCAGTTGAAAGCATTAGCTCCATTAGAAGCAGTAGCAGCCATATTTACAAAATGTCCTATCATCATTGTTTGGTCAGGTCCTGCATTTACAACAGGAAGAGATTTAACAAGGACAAGAACTTCGTCAGTAGATAAGCAACCATTTACATCAGTAGATGTAACCGTAAACATTGTGTTTACAGCAGGACCTACTTTAATAGAAGCTGTATTTTCTGTTGTGTTCCAAACATAAGTAACGCCACCAGTAGCAGTTAATACAACAGAATCTTTAAAACATATTGCAGTATCAACACCAGCATTAACAAACCATTGAGGTCTTACATTAACAATTACAGTGTCAGCAGCAGAACAATTATTAGCATCGTATACAGTTACAACATAAGCAGAAGTGCTAACAGGTTTAACCATTGGCGTATCAATATTTGATATTGACACCCCTTGTATGTTTAACCATTGATAAGTCACACCACCAGTAGCATGAAGTTTAACAGAATCATCATAACAAATAGTTAAATCTGTTCCTGCATTAGCTAAAGGTAATGGATTTACAGTAACTACAGCTATATCTGAATCAGAGCAACCATTAGCATCAGTTACAGTTAAAATGTAAGTTGTTGTAACATTAGGATTTACAGTTATTTCTTTAGTTGTAGCACCATTGCTCCATAAATAATCAGGACCACCTGATGATTTTATTGTAGCATATTCACCTAAGCAAATAGTAATATCATTACCTGCATTTAATATAGGTAATGGATTTACAGTAACTACAGCATCATCTGAATCTGTACAACCACTAGCATTAGTAACAGTAACAACATAAGTATTAGTTGCTAAAGCTGTTACAGATAATAATTGTAATGTATCTTTAACAAAACCTGTGTTCCAAACATAACGAACACCAGCAAGAGGACTAGCGGATAGGCTTATGTCAGTATTATAACATACAGTCATATCAGCACCTGCATTAGCCACTGGATTTGCTTTAACAGTAATCTTAATTGAATCTGTACGATAACAAGCATTACCATCAAAAACTGTCAAATATACTGTTGTATCAGAAACTACAGTAACATCAACATTTTGTGCAGCACTACCTACACTCCATAAATAACCAACTATAGTAGCTTCTTTACTTGCTTTAAGAGTAATTGTTTGGTTAGCACAAACAGCTGTGTCTAGATTAATAATTGAGTCTATAGGTAATGGAATAACATAAACCATAACACTATCTGTTCCAACACAACCATTAACATCAGTAACTGTCACAGTATATTTATTTGTAGAATCAATAAGAGGTTTTACAATTATAGAGTTTGTTACTTCAGCAGTATTCCAAATATATGAAGTTCCACCTGTAGCAACAAGAGTTGCACTATCTCCGAAACAAAGACTTACAGGTTTGAAACTGTTAGCCAGAGCTACTACAGCAGGATGTAAATCAACTATAACAGAATCAACATCTGTACACCCATTAGCATCAGTAGCCGTAACAACATATGTAGTTTTAACAGCAGGACTAACAATGTTTACATCTGTAGAAGCACCATTGCTCCATGAATATGTAGCAGCACCTGTCGCAATTAAAGTTGCAGAATCTTTAGGGCATATAATTGTGTCATTACCTGCATTTGCTATAGGAAGAGGGTTAGCTTTTATCTTCACACTGTCTATTCTATAACAAAGATGAGTATCGTAAACACTAACATATAGGATAGTATCACTAACAGGGGTTATTAATATATTTTGTGATGATTGAGTTGTGCTCCATACAAATCCAGATCCACCAGTAGTTTTAACAATCATTGTTGTACCTAAGCAAATAGTTGTATCACTAGTAATAAGAGTGTCCATTATTTGAGGTATAGCATTAACCATTAAACTGTCTTTACCTTTACAACCATAATTATCAGTTATAGTAACAGTATACTTAGTAGTATCCGTTGGATTGACTAATATTGTTGGTGTTATTTCTGTCGTTGTCCAAGTATAATTAGAAGGAGTTGAGCCACTTGTGATACTTGGTTTAAGAGTAAAACTATCTCCAAAGCATAAATCAATATTTGCACCTAATTCCACTATTGGTAATTGATGTATATTAACAATAACGCTATCATAAGCAGAACATCCTTCAACATCAGTAACAGTAACAAAGTATGTAGTAACCACATTAGGTTTAACCCATAATGAGGTTAAAGTATCTTTAACAAAACCAGTAGACCAAGCATAATGGATACCACCAGAAGCAATAAGCTTAATGCTATCTCCAATACAAAGAGCAGTATCTAATCCAGCATCAGCAGGAGGCCAAACAACATTAACAATTATAGTATCAACAGCAGTACAACCATTAGCACTAGTAACTACAACTGTATATAAAGTAGTATCAAGAGGAGTCGCATAAGTTGTAATAGAATCTGGACTTGTTAGAGTTCCATTATTAGGACTCCAAGAGTAAGCAATATTTCCAAGATTAGCAGTAAGAGAAGTTGTGGTACCTCGACATATAGAGAAATCTATACCAGCATCAACTATTGGTAATGGTTTTGTAATGAATGTTATAGAATCAGAGTTTACACAACCATTAGTGTCAGTAACAGTAACTATAAATAACGTATCTGAAATAATATTTACCAAGTTAAAATCTGTATTAACTCCATTATTCCATATATAATTTGTACCACCAACAGCAACTAACATAGTGTCATAACCGTAGCATATTGTATCAATAGGTCCAATTCCGATAACAGGAAGAGGAGCAACATTTACAGTTACACTATCATATTTTGTACAACCATTAACTCCAGTTATACCAACTATATATAAAGTGGTATCTGTTGGAGAAACGATATTTGTATCATTTGTACTTGCATTATCAAACCAGAAATAAGAAACTCCACCAGTAGCAACAAGAGCTATAGAAGAGTTGTAGCAAATGAAAGTATCGTTTGTAATAGTAGTTATAGGTAAAGGATTAACAGTAACAACAATACTATCAGCATTAGAGCAACCATTTTTAGTTACCGTTAAGTAATATGTAATATTAGCTAAAGGATTAACAATAAGAGTGTCATTAGTTGATCCATCTCCCCATAAGTAAGTATCTCCACCCTTAGCAGCAAGAACCAAAGTATCATTACAACATAAAGTAGTATCACTTAAAGAATCATTTGGAGTGCTATAAACAACAGTGTATTGAGTGTCTATATTAGAGCAAAGATTGTTTGCAAGGGTATAAACTTCAAAGTCGTCAATATTCCAACCTTTATAAGAAGCAACAGGGTCAGTACGTCCTATACTGAAACGGACTTTAAAATTAGGATTATTAGCTGCATAAGCATTTACGTCCCAATCAATATTTGTCCAAACAGTTTCATTGTAAACATTATTATTATTTTTAAATATATTAACCCATGCAGAACCATCATATACATCTACATTTACAGTGTCTCTATTTCGTCCTTCCCAGCCAGAGAAACTAGCAAATCTTACTCTAATATTATTAGCAATACCAGAACAGTTTATAGAAGGAGAAGTAATATAATAAGCACTATCAAGGCTATTATCATAACAACCTCCTATATAAGTACCTAGAATGAAATTATCAGCTGTAGGAGAAACATCTGTAGCAGGGTCTTGATGTCCAGCAGTACCATTTCCACAACCTACACTTGCTGTTGCAGGACCTCTTTCCCATCCGCCTTTGTAATAACCAGTCCAACCTCTGTCAACACCAAAGTCATCTCTAAATAGTATCATACTATCAGTGTATGGTTGGAAATATTGATATGAAATAGTATCATCAATATTTAGTTGAGGAATAGTTAATGTGTTAGGCATAAATATGCTACCAAACATACCGTTTCCAAAAAATGTACCACCTATAGGTAAACCAATTAGAGTATCATCTGGACTATATTGACAATATTGAGGATCTAATCCATTTAATTGTACATCAGGAATACTGTCAACAAGTACTCTTACCCAATCAGTACCAGAACATCCGTTTCCAGAAGTTACAGTAACATAATAAGTAGTAGTTTTGTTAGGGAATACATTTATTGTATCAGTAACAGAACCTGTGCTCCAAGAATAAGAAGTTCCTCCAGTAGCAGTAAGTATTGTTGTGTCATTTTCACAAATAACAACGTCACGCCCAGCAGAAGCCAAAAGAAGAGAGTCAACATAAACTATAGTTGTATCATTAGCAGAACAACCAAAGCCATCAGTTACTTTTAATATATATGTAGTGTTTGTTAAAGGGTATACAACAGTAGAATCTGTTATATCTCCATTGCTCCATAAATAAGAAGGTCCACCGTTACCATGAAGAGTTATAGTATCACGGAAGCATATTGTGTAATCTGGACCTGCATCAACAATTGGTAATGGAATAACAACAATTGATATAGAAGTATCTTTTGTACAAGCACCATTTTTCATTTCTACAGTATATGTTGCATCTGCATTAGGTTGTATGGTAATAGTATCATTATTATTTCCATTAACTAATAAAGAGTCGCTACCATCTAAAGTGAACCAAGAATAATTTGTTCCTCCAGAAGCAACAAGCATAATTGAATCAGCAAAACACATTGTGTCATTAGAAGCAAGTATTTGAGGATTTAATGTATCAACAAAAACGATAATAGAATCATAATTAGAACATGCAGTTATAGCATCGGTAACAGTAAGAATAAATTCTGTTGTTACGGGAGGGCTAACAAAGCTTATATCAGTTGTGTCGCCAGAACTCCATGCGTATAGATAAGAAGCTACTTTATTTCCCACATTAGCATTAAGCATTATAGTGTCTTCTTTACACAATGCTGTGTCAACACCTGCATCAGCTATAGGTAATGGATTAACAGTAACAACAACAGTGTCATAATTAATACAACTATTTACATCTATACCTTTAACTATATATGTATTAGTGGCAAGAGGAAATACATTAGGAGTTTGACTTAATGTATCATCCATTGTTGGGTCATTATTCCAAGTATAAGTCATTGCTCCAGTAGCAATAAGTTGTATAGTATCATTAATACATATAGCAGTATCAGTTCCTGCCGAAACAAGAGGCAAGTTATTAACCGTAACAACAACAGAGTCTATATTTGAACAACTAGTAATAGAGTTTGTAACTGTAACATTATAAGTTGTAGTTATTATAGGCTTAATCATTATAGAGTCATTTACTTCAGCGGTTTCCCATAAGTAAGTATCTCCACCAGTAGCAATAAGCATAATACTGTCGCCAATACATATTGCAGTATCAAGACCTGCATCAGCAAGAGGTAATGGGTTAACTATAACAAGAAGAGTATCTGTATTAGAGCAACCAGTTATAGTATCTGTTGCTGTAACTATATATAATCTAGTTGAATCAGCAAAGAATGATGTAGAAATAGTATCATCACCTGTACTCCATAAATAATCAACTCCAGAAGGATTAGAAGAAGCTTCTAATGTTAAATAAGTATCATAGCAAACAACAGTATCTACTCCAGCATTAACCACAGGGATATCTAACACTTGTGTGTATTGAGTATCCACATTTAAGCAAGAAGTTAAAGGGTCAATGTATTGATAAATAACAGTGTCTAAACCTATGCCAACAATTTCAGGAACATAAATAGAATCTATCATTCCTTTACCAATATAAATACCACCAGAGACTATAGAAACTAAAGTATCAGGTTTATCATTTCGGCAGTATTGAGCTTGTAAACCAGTAAATAGAGGTTTAGCAAGAAGTTGGCTAACTGTAACTGTAACGCTATCAATATTTGTACAACCGAAAGCAGAATAAACAGTTACGTAATATTTTGTAGTAGAGTCAGGAGTAACTATAGTAGTATCAAAAGCAGATGCAGTACTCCAAGAATAAGCATTTCCACCTGTTGCAGTAAGTATTTGTGTTTGATTTCTACAAATAGTAATATCTGGCCCTGCATCAGCAATTATTTCAGGGTCAACAGTAACAAATATAGAGTCAATATCTGTACAACTATATTCATTAGTTACTGTAAGTATAAATAAAGAATCAGTAAGAGGAGCAATGTAAACAGTATCAGTCACATCACCAGTACTCCAGTTATAAGTTAATCCTGCAGGAGTAGCAAAAATAGTGTCAGCCTTGCCATAGCATATAGTTTTATCAATACCGGCATTAGCAATAGGCAAAGGATTAACAGTAATAGCAACAGAAGTATCTTTTGTACAACCATTATTAGCTACAGTAATATAATAAGTAGTATTAGCTAAAGGATAATCCACCAATGTATCATTATTAGAACTATTTCCATCATAATCCCAAGTATATGTACCACCACCAGTAGCAATAAAAGTAATAGAATCATTTTCACAAATAGTATCTTTATCTAAAGCAAGAGTCATATTAACTGTATTTACAGTAACAACTTTGTCATCAGAACCTTGACAACCTTTATTATCAATAATAGTCACAGTATACGTAATAGTTGTAGCCGGACTAACACTAATAGTTTGAACAAAGTCTCCTGTACTCCATATTATTGTATCAATAATACTTATTGTTGTAGCAGTTAAAGATATTGTATCTTCTTTACACATAGTAGTATCTAAACCTAAATCAACAATAGGCAAAGCATTTACAGTAACATTTACAGAGTCAATATCCACACAACCATTTATATCTTTTACCTTTAATATATATGTAGTAGTAACAATAGGAAATACATTTGGTGTTTGGCTTAATGTATCATCCATTGTTGTATTATTATTCCAAGTATATGTAGTTCCTCCAGAAGCAAACAATTGTATTGTATCTCCAAAACATAATGCAGTATCCACTCCAGCATCAGCCGTTGGCAATGGATTAACAGTAACAATAACATCATCTGTATTACTACAAGCTGTAGTGTTATTTCCAACAGTTACATTATATATAGTAGAAACAATTGGTTTGATATACACAGAATCATTGTTTGAAACAACTGGGTTCCATGTGTAAGTATCTCCACCAGTAGCAATAAGCATGATGCTATCTTTAGCACAAAGCGAAGTATCAACTCCAGCATAAGCTGTTGGTAATGGTTTTACTATAACAAGTATACTGTCAATAGCTTTACAACCATTTGCACCAGTTACAGTCACAGGGAAATAAGAAGTATCAATTGGGCTAACAGTAATAGTAGAAACTGTATCTCCAGTAATCCAGTCATAAGAAGCACCTCCACCAGCTGAAAGAGTAGCAATATCATTTAAACATATTGCAGTATCATTACCAAACCATGCTGTAGGTAGAGGATTAACTGTTATAGTTACAGTGTCAATATCGAAACATCCAGAAACATCAAAAGAACGAACAATATAGCTAGTAGTAACCATAGGGAATGCTTTAGGATTTGAACTAGTAGAATCAGATAAAGAAGCTTTAGGAGTCCAAGCATAAGATACTGCGGTTGGAGAATTAACAGAAACACTTACTGTATCACCAAGACATATTGTAGTATCATTAGACACTGTTGCATTAGGAACAGAGAAAACTACAGTAGAGTTAGTGTCAGAATTATTGCATGATTTTGCTTTTTGACCATAAACAACTATATCGTCAATGTTAAATCCAGTAAGATTAGGTAACCCATCAGTGGTTCCTATACCAAATCTTATTCTAAAGTTAGGGTTATTGTCTGCGTACAATGATACATTATTAAAATAAGAAGTCCAAGCAGTTTGAGCAAAAACAGAATTATTAGGATTAATATCATGCCATAAACCATCCTTGCCATATACTTCTATATAGTTATGATCTTTAGCAAAAGATTCAAAAGAAGAGAATAACCAATAATTAAGTTTAACATTAGTAACGTTAGAACAATTTATTGCAGGAGAAGTAATATAAAAAGTACTTGGCATATTAGAAGGGTAACATTCTCCTATGAATGTACCTAATACATAATTGTCATTATTAGAAGCTGTATGGTCAAGAGCAGGATTTCTACTTGTAACAGTACCTGCTCCTGAAGTAATATTATCACAAAAACTAAAACGAGTAGAGTCTCTTTCCCATCCACCAGAACCATATCCAGTCCAACCTTTATTATTAGAAAATTCATCTCTAAACACTACTACTGTATCACTAAAAGCAGAGTCTATGGTATAAATAACTGAATGATTACCTACTCCAGCAATAGAAGGAGTAAATATGTTTCCAGTTAATCCTGTGTCAATGCCTAACATTGAGAATACTCCACCAACAGGCGTACCAGTAAGAGTAGAAGCGCTATCAAAGAAGCAATAATTAGGTTTTAAACCTGAGAATGTTACATTTCCAAGTTTTTGAACATTTACTATTGTATAATCAGAAGCCGTACAACCATTAACATCATTAACAAATAAGCTATAAGTTGTAGTTATGGAAGGGTTTACTATTATTGTGTCTGTGGTTTCACCAGAGCTCCATGATAAAGGTCCAGAAGCAGTAGCAATTAATGTATCTGGAGCTCCCATGCATATTAATAAGTCTTTGCCAGCATTAGCAATAGGCTCAGCATATAAGTTTACAGCAACAGTATCCCAGTCTGTGCAACCATAAATATTAGTTACACGAACAATATATGTAGTTGATTTATTTGGTGTAACAGTAATAGTATCTATAGTGCTTAAAATTGTTGTAGTATCCGATAAGGTATACCACTTGAATGAGTTTCCAGCACCAGCATAAAGAGTAACAGAAGCTTTACGGCAAATATTTTGGTCAGGACCAAGGTCTACATTTAATAAAGGATATGCAAAAACTACAACAGAGTCAGAAACTGAACAACCACTAGTTGTATCTGTCCCAACAATATAATAAGTTGTTGTAACTGCTGGTTTTACTACTTTTGGAGCAAAAGTAGTGGTGTAATTAACTCCCCAATTGTCATACAATGAGTCAATAACACTAATATTTCCTGAAATTTTTAATGTATCAGAACCAAAAGGACAAACTGTATCAAAAACAGAGGTAAGGTTTAATATTGGTAGAGGTAATACATTAACTGCAACATTAGCTTCATTAGTACAACCAATAGAAGTCGTAGCAGTAACTTTATAAGTAGAGTTAGCAGCAGGATTAACAATTATTGTATCATTAGTTAAAGTACTATCAACATCCCAACTATATGTTCCACCAACTCCTGCACCAGCAGCAATTAAAGTAACTGGACTATTAGTACAAGCAGGACTTGGGTTTGCGGTTAAAGTTATATTTGGTTTAGGTGTAACGGTAACAGCAACAGTTGTTGTGTTTGAACAACCAGTTGTTAAGTCTGTTCCTCTAACAGTATATATAGTATTAACAAGAGGAGAAACATTTATAGAATCATTAAGACTGTCAGGCGAAGCTATATACCATGAGTAAATATCAGTATTAGTAGCTATAAGCGTTGAAGAGAATCCAGCACAAACACCCAATGGATTTGCTGTTGCTATTACTGTAGGTAAAGGGTAAACATCAATACTTATTGTAGCACTAGCTGTACAAGCATTTGCTGCAGTAGCTGTTACAGTATAAACAGTATAAACAGCAGGAGTTACAGTTTTAGGGCCATCACCTGTTTGCCCTGCTATAGTTCCACCACCCCATATATATGAAGATAGCCCAGAAGTAGCCGTTAAATCAGTTGAGCTTCCTAAACAAACATAAGAATTAGGGTTAGCTGTTATTCCTATTGTAGGCAATGTGTCAACAGTAATAACAATACTTGCAGTTTTCGAGCAATTTGTTGCATTTGTTACAGTAACATAATAAGTAGAAGTAATTGTTGGGCTAACAGTTCTAACAGAATCTGTAATACTTGCATTATCTAGCCATGAATAAGCTCCACCTAATCCTGCTACACTTGCAGTAAGAGTTGTGGCATCCCCATTACATATTTTTATTTTTGTTGCCGTTATTGTTGCCGTAGGCAAAGGATTAATTGTTACACTAACCGAAGCAGTATTTGTGCAACCACTAGCATCCTGACCAGTAACAGTATATACTGTTGTTGCCAAAGGAGAAACTTTTTTCAAGGTATCATCCATAACATAACCAAAAGGGCTAAGTCCATTACTCCATGAATAAGTTAAAGCACCAGAAGCTGTCAAGGTGCTAGAATCATTTAAGCAAACACCTAAAGGCGTAGCAATAAGGTTAACTACAGGTTTATTTTTTACGGTTATTACTATAGAAGCAGTGTTCGAACAATCAGAACCTGTTCCTGTAACGTAATAAGTAGTAGTAACAATAGGGGTAACAGTTCTGGTATTTCCTGTTCCAAGAGTTACAGAACCATCACTCCACGAATAAGTAGTAGAAGGATCATCTGTTGTTCCTGTCAAAGTCACATTTGCTCCACTACATGCAGGATTAGCAGAAGCAGTTATGCCAATTAGTGGCAACGTGTAAAATGTTATTACAACTTCAGATGTGTTTGTACAACCATTTACATCTGTTCCTGTTAAAGTATATGTTGTAACTACTGTTGGAGTAACTATAATTGCAGAATTTGTGTTTCCAGTGCTCCATGAATAAGTATTAGATGCATTTACAGGAACAATAGTTCCAAATAAAACAGTACTTACTCCTGGATTTGGACACAAAGGATTTGTACCTGCTGTTACTGTTACTGTAGGTTTATTATTTACCGTAACAGCAACACTTGAGGTATTACTACAACCATTAACATCTGTTCCTGTAACTGTATAAGTTGTATTTACAATAGGGTTTATCACTGTAGGATTACCAGTAAATGTTATACCAGGAGGTGTTTGCGTCCATGAATAATTATTTCCACCATTTCCTATTAATAGTGTAGTATCTCCATTACATATTGAAGTCCTATTAGCTGTAGCTGCAATAATTGCTTGCGGATAAACATTTACTACAATTTGAGCTGTATTAGAACATGCGTTTGCATCAGTTCCTGTTACAATATATGTGGTAGTAGTTATAGGCGACACCAATACAGAATCATTTATTGAAGGAGGTAATGTGTTCCATGCATATGTATTAGCACCAGAAGCCACTAGTAAAGTAGCAGGAGACTCTGGACACCTAAATAAGACTGGAGTATTTACATTTACAGTTGGCAAAGAATTTACCACTATTGTTATTTGAGCTGTATTAGAACAACTAAAAGCCCCATCTACACCAGTTACAGTATATGTTATAGTAGAAGTTGGGCTTACAGCAGGATGAGAACTTCCTGTAGTTCCATCATACCAAGTATAAGAAGTTCCAGGTATTGAAGAATTTCCTGTAAGACTAACACTACTACCATAACAAATTGTATCATTAGGATTAGGAGCAATAGTTATTACTGGAGAAGTTCTTACAGTTATTGCATGTTGTGCAGAATTAGTGCACCCATCACTACTTTTTCCTGTAACGGTATATGTGGTGTTTACAAGAGGACTTACAGTTGTTGTATCTGCTGTTGCACTGGTATTCCATACGTAAGTACTAGCATTATGAGCAGTTAATAAAGTGCCATAACCTAAACAAACATTAGCCGAGCCTGTTATTGTTACATTAGGAGTAGGATAAACTGTTAATATTGATTGTGCCGTATTAGAACATCCATTTGCATCTGTTCCTGTTACTCTATAAGTAGTATTTACTGTAGATAAAACAACTATAGAATCTATTACAACTCCATTATTCCACAAATAAGCATTAGCGCCAGAAGCTTTAAATGTAACTGTGTCTTCAGGACATTTGAAAAGAGCTGAAGGAGTAATTGCAACTGTTGGCAAATTATTTACAACAATAACAACTTCATCACTTGATTCACAACCACTTCCATCTGTTCCTGTTACACTGTATGTAGTTGTAATAGTTGGAATATCAGAAAACGCAGCTACACCAGTATTCCCTGTGGACCATGTATAATTAGCAGTAGGAATAGATGGAGGAGCAGCAGTAACTGCAAGATTAACCGTTGTTCCATAACAAACAGTATCTGTAATCTTAGCATTTACTGTTGCGGTTAATACTGGAGGATTTATAACATTAATAGCTTGCTGCGCTGAACTTGTACAGCCATTTCCATCAGTTCCTGTTACTCTATATGTAGCATTTGCAACAGGGCTTACAGTTGTTGTGTCTGTTGCTGCACCATTACTCCAAGTATAAAAAATAGCATTGTGAGCTGTCAGCAAAGTACTTAAACCACTACAAATATTAGAAGAAGCTGTTGTTATTGTTACAGGAGTTACAGGGTAAACATTCAATGTAGCCTGAGCTGTGTTTACACAACCATTTCCATCTGTTCCTGAAACCGTATATGTTGTATTAATTACAGGAAAAACAACTATAGAATCTATTATAACTCCATTATTCCATACATAAGTATTAGCGCCCGAAGCTTTAAATGCAACGGTGTCTTCAGGACATTTAAAAGAAGAGACAGGATTAACTGTTACTGTTGGTAAATTATTTACTATAATAACTATTTGGTCAGTACCAATACAAGCAGAAGCATCTGTGACTGTTACAATATATGTAGTAGTAACAACAGGATTAAGTAACCTAACAGTATTTGTATCACCATCATTCCATAAATAATCTGTAGCTGTAGCAGAATTTGCAGTAAGAATAATGGTTTCTCCGCTGCATATAATTGTATCATTTAAAGGTGCTGTTATATTAACAGTTGGAGCTATGGTAACATTTACAGTAATAGTTTCAGAATCTGTACAACCAAATCCATCTGTTCCTGTTACTAAATATGTAGTGTTTACTAAAGGAGATTGAGTTATTGAATTTGATGCTCCAGAAGCACCAGTACTCCATGAATATAAAACAAATGGATTTGGAGCACCTGTTGCAGTAATTGTTGTAGGCCACCCAGTGCAAACAGGATTAGGGACAGCATTTAATGAAACATCATTTATAGGGCGAGCTGTAACTACTGCTTGTTCTGTGTCAGTACATCCAAATACATTAGTACCTGTTACTCTATATGTTGTTGTTACACTTGGAGTCGGTTTTATTGTATCATTTGTTGAACCTCCCGGATTCCACAAATAATTATTAGCTCCTGAGGCTATAAGAAAAGCAGTATCGCCTCTTGGGCAAATAACACTTTTTATTGTATTTATTAATACCGTTGGTATTGGATTAACTTTTATTACAAATTTTGCAGAATCAGTGCATCCATGTAAATCTGTTCCAGTAACGCTGTATGTTTTTGTTGCAACAGGATTTACAATTGTATCTGGATCTGTTATAACCCATCCTGGATTCCAATTATAAAAAGTAAAACCTCCCGTAGCAGTAAGAGTTAATGTTTCTCCTATGCAAATAGAATCTTTAGTAGCACTTATAACCATAGCTCCAATATTATATACGGTAACTTCTCTACTTGCTGTAGCAGAACAACCTGCAGCGCTAGTTCCAGTTACATAATACGTTGTTGTTGCTCCTGGTGAAACTGAGATAGAATTGGTAGTTTCTGTAGTACTCCAAGTATAACTACTTGCGCCCGTTCCTGACAAAGCAACACTTCCTCCTGGACATATGGTAGCTGTAGCTGGGTTTATTCCTACAATAGGTAATGCATTTACAACAACTATTGCTTGAGCAGAGTTAGTACAACCATTAGCAAGAGCACCTGTAACAGTGTATGTTGTTGTTGCTATAGGAAATTTTGTTATAGATTGAATATTATCTCCCGTATCCCATACATAAGAAGACAACCCATTAGGCATCGCATTTAAAGTTGTTGACTCACCATTACAAATAGTATCTGCTATTGGAGTAACTGTTACAGTAGGTGATGGATTTACAGTGATTACAATTGATTGAGTACCTGAACAACCTTTTTTATCAATTGCAGTAACGGTATATACGGTATTTACTATAGGGCTTACTGTCCTTGTTGAATCTGTGCTTCCATTCTCCCAAAGATATGAACTTGCACCGCCAGCCAAAGCAGCAGTAATAGCAGTAGATTTTCCTGCACATATAGGATTTGTTGTAGCAGTAATATTTATTGTAGGTGCAGAGTTTACAGTAACTACAGCCGTATCTACAGCCGAACAAGCTGTAAGAATATTTGTTCCCGTTACGCTATATGTTGTTGAAACAAGTGGTGTAGGATTATGTGAAGCACCTCCACCAAGTCCGTTACTCCAATTATAAGTACCACCAACACCTGCTCCCGTAGCATCAAGAGCAACTGAACTGCCTATACATATCGTATGCGGATCAGCAGTAGCTTCAATATTTGGAATAGGACGCACAGTAACTTCTATAGAAGCACAAGTTGTAGGATTACAACCCGAATTTAACCAAGCAGCATAATATGTAGTTGTAGTAGTAGGCGCTGCTATTGTTGTTGGACTACCAACATAGTCAAAAGCTCCACCACAAGCATTTGTGTACCATATAACAAACTCTCCACTTCCACCAACTGCTTCTAATGTAATATTTCCACCCTCATTACAAAAATTATTTCTATCTACAATAACTGATGTAGGAGGTTGTGAAGTTTGGATAGTTATAATAGCTTCACTTGTTCCTGTATTCCCATTATTCCCAGTAACAGTTATTCTGTATGTTGTTGTCTGAATCGGAGTAACATCCGGATTAGATATATTATTTACCAAAGTTGGGTCAGCAGGTGTTGCTGTCCAAGAATAAGTGTATGGCAAAACACCACCTACAGCAGTGGGACTACCTCCTAATCGCACTTCCTGCGAACAACCTAAGGTTTTATTTCCACCGGCAGAAACTATTATTCCTTGTCCAAATGAATTATTATTAAAAATTAGAGAAAAAAGAACAACAGAAATTGCAATAATATTGTTTTTTCTGTTAAAAAATGGTAGTATATATCTCATAATAAATCTATATAATTTCTAAATTAGTGGGTACAATCCACCCTAAAATAATTTTAAAAAACTAACAAATATATAAAAAAGTTTAATAAAGCAACAAATAAAAATAATTTTTAATTATTTCTGTTCTACGGAAAACATTAATCAAATGTTGCAGTGACAAGCATTTGCAATTGTTGAAAAAAAATCAAAATTGTTGAAAAAAAATTATAAAGACTGATTTTTTTTGAAAAATATTTGTGGTTTTGAAATCATTTTGTGGATTAATGTGTGCGGATGGCTTTTCAAATATATGGAACGCGGATGACACGGATGCTACGCAACGCGGATTTACACTGATTTTTATCTGCGAGAATTAGTATAAAACTATGTACTTTGTGGATAAGTATTTTTCATTAATTTAATCTATAGAAATTACCTACTAATAATACGCAACTAATAAATTAGTCTAATTTATTAAAAAATAATACAAAAATACTTGACACGTATTAAAAAACACCTTAATATTGAGGAAGATTTGTGTTGTGATTCATTTATAATTTAAATTTTTATATTATGCGATTTACAACTGGATTTACGTAGTTTTTATACTAAATTTTACATGAATTGCAAACCTCAGCAAATCATTAATCTATTTGCCCTTCTTGAGGCAAAGGGAAACAACATAAAAACTAAAAATATGAAAAATTTATTTATAATTCTATCTCTCGTATTATTTTTTTTTACGAAGGGATTATGTCAAAGTTTAGAAGACTGGACTGTAAGTATAGGAGGGAGTGGTACCGAATACCTTTATTCGCTTAAACAACTTTCAGATAGTGGATATATTGTTTGTGGAACAACAAACTCTGTTGACGGAGATGTAGTAGGGAATCATGGTGCTTTTGATGGTTGGGTTATTAGATTGGATAAAAATGGGAATATACTTTGGAAAAAATGTATAGGAGGCACTGATAATGACGGTTTTAAATCTGTAGATACTACTTCTAATAATAAATTTGTATTAGTTGGTTATACCGAATCTGATGATGGTGATGCTATTGGAAATCATGGGAAAAGAGATGGATTTGTAACTCAAATGAATGATAATGGAGAAGTGGAATGGACTATATGCATTGGTGATATTGGCTGTGATGATTTATGGGACGTTGTTATGTCAAATGACAATTGTGTTTATGCTATTGGCAAGAGAGACAATGATGGCTTAATAGTTAAGATAGATTCCAGTGGAAATATTGTATGGAGTAGAAAATATGATCAAAATGATAAAGTACAATTTCAAGAAATTATTAAAACTTATGATGGAGGGTATGCCATTGCTGGATTATGTTCTTTCCTTAATGGTTATGATACTAATTATTACGAATGCGGGATGACAGGATGCGAAACTTTCTGGGAGGTAACTGAAATTGGCACTCAAACAAAAGGAAATGTATGGCTATTAAAGTTTAATGAAAGTGGAGATACTTTAGATACGGCATGGACAAAAGTATTAGGAGACACAAATTTTATTTATACATTACTTCATAAATCTCTAATGCAAGTTCAAGATAGCGATATACTTGTTTTTGGAATAAAATTTATAGAAGAAGAAGATACAATCTCAAATTGGCTTTCTTTGCATTACTGGAATCAAAGATTTGATAATAATGGAAATCTTATTGATTCAATTTATTTTGATAATTACTATGGACCAAATAAACACTCTCCAATTAATCCTCCTTTTTATCTACCCTCTGTTTCTTTAACAAGTGATAATAATTTTATTTATAATGAATCTTTTTCAAGTATTATGAAATGTGATAAAAACTATGACCTTTTATGGGTATATTATTTAGAGCAATTTAGTTGTTTTTATATAATGCAAGAACAAACTTTAAATTATGGATTTATCAATATTGGTGAAAATAATTGGCCATATCCTAATGGATTAATTCACTTTAAAGGTCCATTTGTATTCTTTGTATCTTCAAGAGATATCCCTGGATGGGGAATACAACACATAATAGAATCAAGACAAATTTGCATAGGAGATTCAACTATTTTAATTGCGATTCCTAGTTCAGAAAAATTCCATTTAACATGGAGCACGGGAGATACAATAGATTCAATAACAGTATCGCCAACAATGACGACAACTTATTATGTAACGGCACATGAAAATAATATTACATTAATTGATTCTATTACTGTTTATGTAGGACATCTTGATAATCCAGATGCGGGAAATGATATTTCCATTTGCTTAAATAGTTCGGGGACATTGACGGCTTCAGGAGGAAGTATTTATAGTTGGAGCACAGGAGAAACTACTGCATCAATCGTGGTAAACCCTACGGTAAGTGCAAGGTATTTTGTTACGATAAGGGATTTTGAGTGCGTAGCTGTGGATAGTGTGATGGTGACGGTGATGGATTTACCGAATGCTTATGCGGGAGAGGATGTTTCAACATGCAAGGGGGACAGTGTAGAGCTGATTGCATCGGGAGGAGCTCCATACTCATGGTCGACAATGGAAACGGATAGCGCTATTTATGTAGCACCGATAGTTATTACAACGTACACTGTTACAACAACACACGAGAATGGCTGCACAGCAAGTGATGATGTGGTTGTTAATACGTTCACTGCCAGTGCTGGAAATGACCAAACTATTTGCCTTGGGACATCTGCTACTCTTGTTGCCACTGGTGGTGGTACATACAGCTGGAGCACTGGAGCCACAACAAGCACAATCGTTGTTTCCCCAACTGTTAATACGAGCTACTCTGTAACGGTAACAAATAACGTAGGATGTACGGATGATGCATCAATTACTGTAATTATTGGCTGTGCCAGACCTTCAAATATAATGCTTACAGGCGTATCATATAATTATACACTTGAACATTATCAAATTAATTTAGCTTGGGATGCTATTGTATGTGCAAATAGTTATTACCTATACCGTCGTAAAGTAGGAGACTCTACATGGACTGCACTAGTTTATAGCACCAATCTACCTGCTTTCTATGCAGATAGTAATGCTACATATGAATGCTTTTCAAGGACGATATGTGTATCGTCTGACACTTCCATAAGCTCTGACACAATCCAATTTACAACTCCT
>Ga0154518_1181_pt1 | contig 47541 bp, 33 predicted proteins | sample RifGroE2_FD_105661 | JGI IMG/M metagenome (GOLD analysis project Ga0154518, IMG submission 105661) | Bacteroidetes bacterium GWE2_29_8 | reverse complement strand
GATTTTTTTCTTCGTTTTATCGTGTATAATATACTTCAACACATTGTTTAATGGTTATGTGCTTGATGATGTAATTTCTATTACTCAAAATAAGTTTGTGCAGCAAGGTCTTGGTGGAATAAAGAGTATTTTGACAAAAGACAGTATGTATGGTTTTGTTGGCTCAGAAACAGAGTTAACAGGAGGTCGTTATCGTCCTTTTCCTTTGATAATATTTGCTATAGAGAATCAGTTTTTTGGAAATAATCCTTTTATTGGTCATTTATTGAATATTATTACTTGGGGGCTAACGGTAATTGTTTTCTTTAAACTTCTAAGTAAATACTTTTTTCGCTTTAATCCAGAAGTAGTGTTTGTTGCGTCTTTAATTTTTGCAATACATCCAATACATACAGAAGTTGTTGCAAATATAAAAAGCAGGGATGAAATTATTTCATTATTGTTGTTGTTTGGAGCTTTATATTATTTGTTTAAGCATTTAGAATCAAACCAACTAAAATATAAGGTAATCAGTTATAGCGCATTCTTTTTTGCTTTGCTGAGTAAGGAATATGGAGTTACCTTTTTATTTATAATGCCTTTGGCTTTATGGACATTTAGTAATATTGACAGCAAAAAGATATTGAATAATACAATTCCATTTATTGTTATCTTTATTTTTTACATGCTTATAAGGTTGTCAGTTGTAGGGGTTAATAATAATGCGAGTAATGAATTGTTAAATAATCCATTTTTGTATGCTTCTTTTACCGAAAAGTATTCAACGATAATGGTGTGCTTGATGAAATATCTTAATCTTTTAGTTATCCCTTATCCTTTATCTTATGATTACAGGTTTAATGAGATTCCTATTGTTGGCTTGTTTGATCTAAAAGTTATATTGTCAATAATAATTCATGTTGCTTTGCTAACGGTTGCTATTATCAATTTAAAGAAGAGGAATGTTATTGCTTTTATTGTATTTTTCTATCTATTTTCTATTTTTATAGCTTCAAATATGCTTGTAGAAATAGGGGCATTAATGGGCGAACGTTTTCTTTATCAACCATCTGTTGCTTACAGCATATTAATAGGGATTGTCTTCTATTTCATTTACAATAAAACCAATATTGGTGTTAATTTGAAAAATATCTTGACCGTATTATTGATAATCACTATTTTTATTCCTTTTTCTATCTACACATTTGCAAGAAATGCAGATTGGAAGTCGGACATAGACTTATACATTAGGGATGTAAAGGCGGTTCCAAATAGTGCTCCTGCAAATAATTCGGCAGGAAGTTCTTTAATAAATTTATCTGATTTTATAAAAACAGATATTGATTCAATAATAAAGAATAAATCCACACAGTATAATAATTCATTAATTGAAAATCTGGCTAAGGTTAAAAAGTTTTATCCAAATCTTAATCCGCAAGTTCTTGAAATAGAAAATAGTTTGAATGCTCAAAATTATGAACAATTAAACTTGAATGCAGATAAGGTTACTAGAGAATTACTGAGATATTCAGTTGATTATTTTAATAAATCATTAGTGATACACCCAAAGTATCACGATGGGCTTGTTAATATCTTCTTAGCATATATTAGGCTTGAAGCGCTTGATACAGCTGAGTATTATTTTAAATCATTGAAAACGCTAAATAATGAAACTCCAGGTATTGATAAAGCAAGAATAACTCAATTAAACTCTTATCTTGCTTCTCAATTTCATATGAAAGGTCAAAAGTTTGCTGCTAATAATGATTTAAATAATGCTATTGTTTTCTTTGAAAAAGCTACAAATACCGAACCTGATAATTATAGATATTGGTATGACCTTGGCGGAGCAAGTTATACAAATAAGGATTATATTAAAGCTTTTGTTGCATGGGAAAAAGCATACAAAATTAATCCGCAGGCACAAGAAGTTGTTATGGGGTTGAAAGCTCTAGGTTATAAGTTTTAAGCATTACATATATAATTTCATAGAGACATCGCTCAAGATGATGCCTCTATGAAATGTAATCTTTTATTTTAATATTGAAATCTGCTTTGAAATAATAGCATTATTAGTTCTTAGTTTGACTATATATATCCCATTAGGTAGATTGTTTGTGTTAATTGTTATAATATTGTTATTATCTGAAGGGATATCATATAAATTAGTATTTCTGCCCAGTATATCGGTAATCTCAATGTTTATAGGTTTAGAATTGTCTGGTAAGTTATAGCTAATATTTATTATTTCTTTTGCAGGTACGGGATAAATGTTAATAAAAGCGTTTTGTGTTTCTATTTTGCTGATATAGTCAATCATTGCTACATCAAAAGTGTCAGATATATAACAACCTTTTGAATCTGTAATTAATAATTTGTATTTTCCTGCAATATTTAACGAATCAATAATGTTAGTGTCTTTTCCTGTATAACTAAAGCCAATAGCAGACCAAGCATAATTATAAGGAGGAGTTGCATTATGAATAGTTACGTTTATCATACCAAGAGAGTCTTCATAAATATCCCTAATTTCGGATGTAGCATATAATGTATCAGGGGCTGTAAGGTTAAATGAATCAAGAGCAATACAATTATTAATGTCTTTTACAGTTATGTTGTATTTGCCAGAGCATATATTCTTTATGGTATCGTTATTTGCATCATAAAATACATTCCAAGTATATGTGAAAGGGAAAGTGCCACCTGTAACATTGGTATAAATAGATCCATCGCATGAATAATAACAATCCAATCCTTTTAATAAGTTTATTTGAACTTTTAATTCGTTTGGTTGTGTTATAGTAAATACGTCTAACGATATACATCCATTGGCATCTGAAACCGTAACAATATAATTATTATTAGTTAAATCGCTAACATAATTTGTGTCAATAGCATTATTGTGAGACCATTCATAACTATAAGGTTCAACTCCTCCACTTGCAAATATTTTAGCATTACCATTATTCGCTCCGTAACATGAAATGTCTTTTACAATTATACTGTCAATACTTGGAGCTCCAATGTTGCCTACATAAAACTCTTTTTGCTTAATGCAATTGTTTAATGTATCTGTAAGAGTAAAGTTGTAATGACCAGCATAAATATTTGAAAGAGTATCATTAGTTTGTATTGGTTGTAAGTCCCATAAATAAGTAAAATTATTACTACCGCCTGTTGCAGTAATAACAATCTTTCCATCTGCATTCTGGCAACTAGCATTAGTTATAATCGCATCAATTATAATAGGCGTTGGTTCCATTATTTCAGTAGAATCAATTAATATACAAGAGTTCAAATCCGTTATAGTAATGATGTACTTACCTTTTGCTAAGTTTGAAAGGTTTGCAGTTGTTAGGTTATTTGACCATTTGTAAGAGTAGGGTAGTGTACCTCCAGATGTAGATGTTGTAATTATTCCATCATTAAATCCGTTACATGTAATATTTGTAGTAGTTAATGATGATGTTAATAACTCTGGCTCTTCAACCATAAATGAATCAATTACAGTTTGGTTATATGAATCGATTACAGTAATTTTATATGATCCTTTTGTTAAGTTTGATATAGAACTGTTGTGACCGCCGTTTGACCAATTGTAAGTAAAAGGAGGAAGACCTCCTGTCATTTCTATTTCAATGTGCCCGTCGTTAGAACCAAAACAAGTAATGTCGGAATATTCTTTGACATTTATTACAGGTGTAGTTAATTCGATAACATCAATGGTTGAAGGATAAGTATATGTTTTAGCACAACCTAAGTAGGTGTATGCAGTGAGTGATACATTGTAATTCCCTGTTTGGGTATATGTATGAGTTGGATTATATTCTGTGCTAGTATTGCCATCATCAAAGTTCCACAAGTAAGCTGAGGCATTGCTTGAATTATTTGAGAAAGTAGCAGGTGTTGATAGTATAACGGTGTTGTTTAAAACATTAAATGATGCTTCAGGTGAAACGACATTTATGCTCATACTTGTTGTTTTTGAACCGCATCCATTAGAAACTTCAAGATTTATGTTAAAGTTTCCACTAGTGTTATATGTGTAATTTTGAATTAATCCTGTAGTTGTATGATTATCTCCAAAATCCCAATGATAAGTATATGGATTTAGTTCATTATCGCCATTTTCTTCACTATTTGGATATCTTAACGAAAAAATCTCTCCCAAGCAAACAGTTTCCTTTTCTAAATTTAACCAACTATCAGGCAAATTTGTGGTTTTTATTGTTACTATAGAAGGTATAGTGTCAATACGCCCGCATCCATTAGTTGCTATAACATATTCATTATAAACGCCAACGCTATCATAAACCTTATAAACAACTTCATTTGTATCTGTTGTCCCATCATAGAAATGCCATGTTCTATGCAAACCTCCAACTGACATGAAATTAATTAAATCTCCTGGACATTTTGAGCGGTCATCACCATTATCTGAAAATGTTGAGTTCTCAATGTAATAGAATGGATCTACTCCGCTATTACTTACCCAAATAGTGTCTTTGATAACTTGAGTATTGCCACATTGGTTTTTAACATTAATTGTAAATAAATAAGTGCCGGTTTCCGTATATTTATGTCTTTTAATTATAGGAATCAAACTATCTCCATAATTCATAATATCTATAGCAGAATCTCCATCCCCAAACCAAATTGAGTATGTAAAGTTTCCATTTCCATTAAAATCTTCGTCAACAAAAAATACATTTTCTCCTTTGCAAATCATCTGAGGAAGAATCTGTATATTATTTTGAGGAATTTTATCCGTGCTAACAATTACAATTTTTGTTGTAGTATCTGAAGTGCCACAACCATTGTAGGAATAAAATTTTACTTTATGGTTTCCTTCTTGTGAAAATAAATGTTGGATATTTAGCAAAGAATCAGAAGTCGTTCCATCTCCAAAATCCCATACGTAAGAAGTATAAGAACCATAATTACTCCAGTAGTTTCCATAAAATCCAACTTGTTCGTTTGTACAAATACTAATAGTATCTTTTTCCCAATTATTATCATAAAAATACATGTAAGAATAAGGTCTATTGTTGATGTCTTTATCTATTTTTATATTCTGTGCTATTGAATCATGAAACCCACAACTATTAGAAACTACTAACGATATGGTGTAATTCCCGGTGTCTTTATATGCGTATTTTACATCGTAATTATTTGATATAATAGGAAAAGAACCATCTCCAAAGTACCATTTATGAGAGCCTGGTGTTGATGAATTTAATTGTATATCGGTATAAGGACAATTCGAACCACCATAAATCCCAAAATTAGCATTAAGTTGTGTTGAATTATTTACATTTATTGTAATAGTGTCATTGTTAAATAAACCACATTGATTTGAAACTTTTACTATAACATTATAATTGCCTATGTTATTCCATGATGTGTATGGGGTTTTAGCATTGGATGTCTTTCCGTTATCAAAAGACCATTCATAGCTAACCCAGTTATCGTCTAACATTAATTGAAACATATCATTCGGACAAACAGAATTACTGAAAACTTTAATTTCTGGTTGAGGTATAATGTCATTTTTTATTTTTATGCTTTTTGATACTGTATCTATTCCACAGTAGGATTCTGCGATAACTTGAATATTATATACTCCTGTATTTTGATATGAGGTACTTACCCAGTAGCTATCAGACGTTTCTCCATTTCCAAAATTCCAGTAAACAGAATTGAAATTACCATTTATATTAAAATTGCCATTTTGGTTTGGACATAATTCCCATCCAGACATAGCTTTTATGTCAGTTAAGCCATCTACATTTATGTTTGTCTCGGAGCTCCCATATTCAAACCCATTCTGATCCATTAATATTAGTCTAATAATATAATTTCCAGAGCTATCTATCACAAAATCATTATCTACATTTTCTACTTGTGTTATTAACCTCCAATTATTGTTTGTATTATATAATTCCCAAACATAAAATTTGTTTGTGGTATCCATGTCGGATGTATTTGTTGCTTTTACTGTTAATGGATGACACCCATTATTATTATCAACTACAAAAGATACATTTTGAGAAAAAATTCCGAGTGAAACAAGGAATAAACTAATAAATAATAAAACTTTTTTCATAATTATATTTTTTAGAGGTTTTATATGTAATTGTTCTAGATCAAGTTCTTATTTTTTGAAATAGTGAATCACAAATATACGTTATTTTTTAATAAAATAAAAAATAATAATAAATTTTTAACGTGATAAAAATGTGTTTAACAATAAAAAATAATTTATTGATAAAATAATATTAGATGTCAATAAAAGTAAAAGATTATAGAAAACTATAGAAAGGCTTTGGCAAAAGAATAATGAAGTGTAAAAAAAATCCTCACATGAATTAACCTGTGAGGATTTTTTTTTAGAGTTATTATCTCTATGATACTATTTTATTTGAACAATCTTTTTGATAACAACTTCATTGTTGAATATAAAACGGACAAAGTAAATATTGCTGTTGTTATTATTCGATAAAGAATTTGTTATAGTATGATTTCCTTCTGTTTCATATTTGTTTGCAATAGTGCTTATTTTTTGTCCTTTTAGGTCAAATAATTCAATAGTAACATTCCCATTTTGTGGAATATTATATTCTATTGAGAAATTTTCATTAAATGGATTTGGATAAACATTAAAGTCGGTATTAATATTTCTTTTACTAGCAATTGTTTTCTCAAGACTCTTTGCAGTTAGGGTAGAGAATTGTTGTATTGCACTAAAGTTAGAATATTCTGTTCCTTCTACATTACAGAAAGCTCTTATTTGCCATTCATAAATAGTGTTTGAAGTTAATTTATCCATTTCATTGCAAACTGCACAACCAATTTGTTGTTCACCTGCTTGTTTTGTAATGTTTATATACATCCATAAGTTTCCTTCTTGTCTCCATCTTAATAGATAATGGTCAGCATTTGGCACAGTATCCCATTTTAATATTGCATAATTTACGTTTGCTTCTTGTGATAAATTAGCAACATCAGCACATCCAGGTAATGTTGTAAATGCAGATAATGTTGTAAAATCAGAAATAGAAGAATTGTCGTTACAGAATGTCCTTATTTGCCATTCATATTCTGTGTTAGCTGTTAATAAGCCAATTGTTAATCTATTCATTCCGTAATCAGCATTGAAATATCTCCATGCTCCTGGTCCAGCTTTTACTCTCCATCTAACAATATAAGCACTATCATTGTCAAATGTTGTCCAATTAAGTGTTACTTGTGTTGTATTTATTTCGCTAGCACTAATTGGTGATGCTTTTTTGCAAAATGACGATGTAATTGTTGTAAATTCACTTCCCACTAAGTTCGTAAAGTCAGAGTAGAAGCCTCCTACACAGAATTTTCTTATTTGCCATTCATATTCTGTCTCTGATGTTAAATTTCCTATAACTATTGACGATTGTCCTGCCGTTGCAGTATAATATCTCCATGCTCCTGGTTCAGCTTTTACTCTCCAACGTACCATGTATGATGTTGCATTGATGTCATTCGTCCAGTTTAATTTAGCAGTGCTTGTTGATACATTATCTACAATTAGAGAAGAGGCAATATCACATGTATTTACAATTTCCTCCTGAGTTGTAAATATATAATCAATCATACATGAATAAGTGCTTGAATCCATAAATTGTCTTATTTGAAAAACGTATTCAGTATTTGCTTCTAATGAATTAATAAGAATAGAAGTATCCGATGAATTTATTGTAAAATATCTTGTCCAAGTAGGTTCAATCGTTTTCTTCATTCTTGCAAAATAACTTGTAGTCTCAGTGTTTCTATCCCAATTTAAAACAATTGATTTGTCTGTATTATTTACCTCTGTTATATTTGATACTTCTGGGAAGTAAGTAGGTTCAAATAAACTCATAACGTCTGTAGTTAAACATCCATTTATGTCAATTGCTGTAACAGTATAATCTCCTCCTGGTAAATTAGAAATGTTATCTATAGTTGAACCGTTTGACCATTGATACATATAATCTTCATTATTACCAACCATTATTATTGTGCCAAAGCCATCAGAACTTCCACTGCAGGTTACTTTTCCAGTTGTGTTAAATGAACTTATTATTGGTAAATCGTTTACTGTAACATTCAAACTATCTGCATTAATACAACCTAGTGGGCTTGTTGCTAATATAAAATATTTACCTGCATTATCAATTGTTACATTATTTAAATAAGGATTACTTTCCGAAGAAACAAATCCATTTGGTCCTGTCCATTCATAAGTGTTCAAATCTTCTCCTCTTATCTCTATTTTATAGTCTTCAATTTCCCCATATTCATAGCTGTCGCAAGCTCCTGGAACTCCATCCCACTTCATCATTACTCTTAATCTTACAACTCCTATTTTTGCATCAGAAGGAACTGTTATCGTTGTGGAAAATTCCATTTCTGAGCCATTTCCTATCCCATTAAACAATTCAACTTCTTCATTAATATCAAACATCCCGTTTCCATTCCAATCAATATATGCTATTCCAAATTCGTCAGAATCAGAATCAGTAAAGACTTTTCCACTTAATGTATATGTAGAATCTGGATAAAGAACAGTAAATACTTCATTTGTATAATCAGAATAATAAGAACCTGGACTCTTTTGAAGTGCTCCATTTAAAGAAACTTCACTAATCCATTCGTAATTATAATCACTAGAACTTACTTCACAAGTCAATGGAAGCTCTGGACTTGTTAAATATATATTTTCATTTCTACAAATACTAATATCTGAAACAGAAATTAATGGGGATTGGTTTACTGTAATTGTTGCACTCTTATTTATACTATCTGCACATCCTGTAGTTTCATCTATTAAATATAGGATTGTGTATGTTTTAGTTTCGTATGAGCTGACTGGAACAGTTATAACAGAAGTATCAATGCCTGAAAAAACAGCACTATCTCCAGGTCCATCACTACCAATGAATGTCCATGGTCCAACTCCTGTAAATGTTAACTCAAGAGATGTTGTTGTATCGCCTGCACATATTGTCGAATTCCCTAATATAGCAATATCTGCTGTTGGTAATTGGTTTACTGTAACAATAACATTATCTGTTGCTGAGCAACCACTAGCATCAGCTGTATAAGTAAGTAAATATTCAGTTGTTATAGTAGGACTTACATATATTGTTTTCCCAGTTTGACCAGAGCTCCAACTAAAAGTACCAGTTCCTTCTGCTGTAAGAGCTACACTGTCTCCTTCGCATATAATCTTATCTTCTCCAGCTTTAGCTGTATCTATACATATTTGCTTGAAACTAAAATCATCCATTAGAACACCACTACTATTAATATCACTATAATAATAAAACCCTATATTATAATTTGCTGTTGTATTTATTGTGAATTTAAATACATCATTCATATATACTTCATTATTTATTCCATTATGATCAGCAAAAACGAAAATTATGGAGTCTATATTTTGATCAGACATTAAAAATATTGCAAGATTTTCGTTCGTTGAGCTTTCAACTCTATACCAATATGATAATTCATAAGCTTTTCCTGAATCAAGTTGAAAACAAGGGGAATAAAGAATATCTTCAGCAGGTAAACCAGTGTAGTATGTACTATTTGAATAAAAAAATCGTTGCCCACTTTTGGCTAACTCAGGTATATCATTAGGGTAAAGCATCCAATAATAACTGTCTCCATTAAGATCATCTACAGCCCAACCTGTCTGATCTTCTACAGCTTCCGCTCCCATGAAATAACCACTTTGGTCAGGAGAAATACATTGTGAATACATAACAGCAGAGTATGCCATTAGCATCATCATAAATGAAATGGTAAATAATTTCTTCATAAAATTTAATTTTTAAAATTAAAGTATAAGTATTCTTTCTACAAAGATAAAAACTAAATTTTAAAAAACAAAAAATTATTTGCTTTCTATTAAATGTATTAGATTAGCAATATTTAAGTTCCCAAAGTTTCCTGAGCTCATAAGTAAAAGGTTTGTTTTTTCCCATGTAACATTGTTAAGAAATTCATTAAATTCAGATAAATTATCAAATACTTTTAAATCATTATTCTTAAAACATTTCTTTACATACTCTTTATCAAGTGGGGGCATCCTTTTTAATTCCAAAGCATGATTGTTATAGAAAACTATTGGAACATCTGCTTTATCCATCGCATTTGAATACTCTGGAAGAAAATCTTTATTTAAACTGCTGTATGTATGAAGTTCCATAAAAGCAATAAGTTGTCTCTCTGGAAACTGTGCTTTAACAGCATCAATAGTTGCTTTCAGTTTTGATGGAGAATGAGCAAAATCTTTATAAATATTTACCGAAGCTCCTTTATAAATAAGCTCAAGGCGTTTAGATGAGCCTTTAAATGTTTGTATTGCTTCAAAAAACTGCATATCATCAACGCCTAGTTCTTTACATATTAAATGAGCTCCTGCTATGTTTTTCATATTGTGCAAGCCAAATACATAAACTTCCTGCTTTCCTATAGGTGTTTCTATATACGTAATACCATCTTTTATCTCAAAATCTATAGCTTTATATGCAAGTTTTTTTATATTGTTTCTTGATGTATTTACTACGTCTATAACATTAGAATCATCAGCTGTATAAATAAGGGTGCCATTCTGTTCTATTAAATCAATAAATTTTGAAAACTGTTGCTTGTAATTATCAAATGTCGGAAACACATTAATATGATCCCACTCTATTCCGCTGATAAGAGCTATATGTGGTTTATATATATGAAATTTAGGTCGAGGATCTAATGGAGATGCTAGATATTCATCTCCTTCGATAATTATAACGTTTGAATCTTTTGTGAGGCGAACCATCGTGTCAAAACCATCTATTTTTGACCCAACCATATAATCAAAATCTATATTGATATACTTTAACACATGCATTATCATTGATGTTATTGAGGTCTTCCCATGACTTCCTCCTATAACTACTCTTAGCTTGTTTTCCGAATGTTTATATAAAAAATCAGGATAAGAATAAATTTGTAAACCTAACTCCTTTGCCTTTAAAAGTTCTGGGTTATCAGCTTTTGCATGCATCCCTAGTATTATGAAATTTATTTTATCATTGATTATTTCTGGATGCCAACCTATACTTTCTGGCAATAAATCATATTTTTTTAACTTACTTAATGCGGGTTCAAAGATTTCATCATCCGAACCACTTACATCATAACCTTGGTTATACAAATCAATAGCTAAATTATGCATTGCACTCCCACCTATTGCAATAAAATGTACTCTATTCATATTATAAAAACGTTTAATTCACTCTAAATTAAATCTCTAATTTAGTTGCCTTTTGTGCTTAAAATTTTTCAAATGTACACTATTTTTTATTGCAATCACAAAATCAAATAAAAACCAAAAAAATGATTGTTCATAACCAGTTTTATGATGTTATAAGAATAAAATAATGTTTAATTATTCATTCTATAATGACACAACACCGTAAGGCGTTATAGTCTAAATATCTATAAATAACCAGAAAATAAATAAACAACATAACCAATCCATTCGTGAAACAATAAGGACCAATTCGAAAAGGTTATAATATTGGGCACAATTATATGCTCTAAATTCATATTTCTAACGTCCCCTGCATACTTATCCACTGGATACAAATCAGCAACAATGCCTTGTTTTGCAAAGCATGCATTCGAGCGTCTCATATGATATGACGACGTTATTAGCAAATATTTGCCATTTGGAAAAACTTCTTTTATTATTTTTGCACAATAAAAAGCATTTTGATAAGTATTATCCGACTTATTGTCTACAATTATATCCGCCGAATCAATACCTATTCTTAAAAGATATTTCTTTATTAAATCTGCTTCATTATAATTCCTGTACGATAAACTTCCCGGACCTCCAGATATAAGCATCTTTTTTATGATACCTGTTTTATATAATTCTATTGTTTGCCACAAACGATCCGTGTTTTTTCTAAATATATAACGATCAAATGCTTTGTCATAAGTAACTATCCCTCCTCCTAATAAAACTCCTACATCGTAATTCTTTCCATTTATGTTTACCATCTTCATTTCCCAAGACCTCATAAACTCATCAAAAACAAAGTTGTTTGAGAAAAATAAAAGCATTGCAAACGATAAAATGCACAAATATTTACTTATTATCTTATTCCTAATAAAAAACGATACTAAAAACACACTTATAACCCATACAATCGGTTGAAACAAAAATCCTAATATCTTTGAAATAAAAAAAAACATAATATCTTTACTTTAAATTATCCCTATTTGACTTAGCCATAAATCTAAACTCAAAAACGTAAAAATACATATAGAAAACAAAAAAATAAACAATAAATTCCTTCGCATTAACCCTCTCTATTACAAATACATATAAAATCAAACAGGTCACATAAAATAACATCTTGCCCATTGTTGTTGCCAAATAAAGCATAATAAATCCTCCCGACTTATTATTATTTACTTTCTCAAAAATAAGGTGAAAGATATATGACGTGATGACAAAAAATAAATAAGTCATTGATACAAAATTTTTAAATTGAACCCCTATAAAATATGGAAGTAATATTAAAATGAAAACGCCAAACAATGAATAAAACAGAAATTGCTTAATATAACTCGAATCTAGTTTCATGGTGTAATATTTTATTTGTTATTCAACAAGTCTTTTACTGCAAAATATATAGCAAGAAATACTGACAATATGGAAAATATAATAGTGAAAATTTTAAACTCATTTTTTAACAACAAATCTAATCCATATCCTGCAAAAGTAATTATTATTATTGTAAATCCCATTTGAAATGCAAGCGAAGAGTATTTTGCATAATCATTAGTTTTTCTTCTTAAGTCTTTTTCCAATTCTTCGTGTTTTTTCATAATAAGGAGTTCAATTTTAAAATAATATTTTTAGTATAAACCTAACAGTTTATCTAAACATGCTTTTAAGCTAACACTCCAGTGTGGTATAATAATACCATAATTATTTTTTATCTTTCTTTTGTTTAGAACACTATATGTAGGGCGTTTTGCGACTGCATTGGGATATTCATGTGTCTCTATTGGGTTGATTATACATTTACTCCCACTTAAATTTGCAATCTCAAATGCAACATCATACCAACTACTAACTCCTTCATTTGAATAATTTACTATATCAAATGATACCGCTTCCAACTTATTGTCATTTATCAAATCTAGTATTGCTATAGCCAAATCTTTCGCATAAGTAAGACTTCCTGTTTGGTCAAAAACAACGGTTAAACTATCTCGCTCTTTTGATAGTTTTAATATGGTTTTTACAAAATTATGCCCATAAGATGAATATAACCAAGAGGTCCTGATAATTAAAGCCTTAACTCCAGACGCTTTTACATACTCTTCTCCTTGTAATTTTGATTTGCCATATTCGGAGATAGGGCATACGGCGTCTTCTTCATTATAAGGCGTGTTTTTTGACCCATCAAAAACGTAATCCGTGGAAATATGAATGAGAAATACTTTATTCGCAATACAAACTTCTGATATGTATTTTAACGAATCTGCATTTATTGAAAATGCATTTGTTATATCCGTTTCTGCTTTATCCACAGCTGTATAAGCTGCACAATTTATAAAATAATCTATTTTATTTGACTTTACATAAAAATCTAATTGATGCTTATCTGAAATATCTAAATCTTCTATATCTGTAAAATAAAAGTTAAAGCTATCATAAAAATTACAAAGCTCTCTAAGCTCACTACCTAACTGTCCATTGCTACCGCTTACTAATATATTTTTCATCCTTTTTTTATTTTAATTAGAAATACATTTATTTACAAAATTAAGAATATTTAAGATAAACTAATCCTATTTTTTATTTTTATACAATACTCCTAATCCATAATCTTTATTTTATTACCCACTTGAAAGTGTTTAATTATTATAATTTTAAAATATTTAATAATAAATCGAATAGCTATATTTAATCCAAATTAGTCATTAGGATTTTTTTGATAATAACAAAACCCACGTTAATCGCTCTAATTCAGCAATACTATAGTAATCAGCTACAAAGCTCATGGCAAGCATGCATTTCTCAAATTCAATCCCTGAAATGGCAACACTAAAATCCATTCTAACATCAGGGTGATCGAATAACATGAGACGCTATTAATTATCAATTATGTTTTTTCTAATAACGAATATGGGTTTAATTTAAATAATCCTGAAATAAGTTTACTGCCTTTTTTTATAATTCTAATTTTTCGTGTAATCATATTTTATAATAAGATAAATGTAAATATTTCTCCACACCATCACTAGTTGTCAAAATACTATAAATCAATCAATTACATAAAAACACTTAACTTGCTAATTTTCATTGCGTTATATGCTATTACTTCGCCTTTACTTCGCCTTTACTTCACCCCAAAGTTACCCCAACCCCATTTTTTAGTAAAATGCTGACAATAAATGCAATCTGCAAATGAATGAAAACATATAATTCTATTTTTTTTGTAAACCTATTTTAGGATTGAATACCTTTGTAGTACCTTTTATGTACTGTTATAGTACCTTTCATGTACCTTTCATGTACAGTAATAGAATTTTCGCGCTGATAATCAATTATTTATGTAGTTAATTGGTAATCAATCTTATATAATCGTTTAGAGTATCTTTATTTCCCATTAAAGCCTCAAAGAGGCAATATCTTAGTAGCTATGTGCGTAATCTTGTGGACATAAACATAACCTTCCATATTAAAGCCTCAAAGAGACGGTATCTTAAGAAAAATCCGTGTAAATCCGCGTTGCGTTAGCATCCGTGTTATCCGCGTTCCATGATATTTGAAAAGCCCTTGCCCTAATTTATATGGGTATATTTTATATAATAATTCTATTTTTATGTGTGAACCTATTTTAGGACGAGACAATCTATTATGTTTTTTCTGATGCTCCTCATTATTAAATTTCAAAAATGTTTATGGTATTTATCTAATTGACAATTTGGGTTAATTTATTTAATATCTTTTTTTTTATAAATTAAAAAAAATACTAAATTTGCATATAATAATTGTCTAAAAATAATTCAACTAATGGGGCTTTTTCAAAATACAGTAATAAGCAAATATTTAAAATCTTTGGATAAACAAAAATTAAGTATTGCTTATACAAAATTTAAAGACCATTTTTTTAATCCCATAGTACAAGAAAATATTCGCAATAGCAAAGAAGAGCAATATCAAGAAGGTTTTTTTAATGACCTTTTTGTAAATATTCTTGGATATATTAAAAATCCAACACCAAATTTCAATATTACAACTGAATATAAAAACGTTAAAGATAGCAAGAAAGCAGATGGAGCAATAATTATAAACGAAAAAGTAATTGCTGTAATTGAGCTTAAAGGTACTGATGCTACTGATTTGAACAAGGTTGAAGAACAGGCTTTTGGATATAAAAACAACCAGCCTGAATGTGTTTATATTATAACTTCCAATTTTGAGAAGCTACGGATATATATCGAAAATGCCACTGAGCACATAGAATTTAACTTATTTAAAATCTCTGAAACTGAATTTCAATTACTTTATTTGTGTTTATCTTACGATAGTATAAAGAATGATGTTCCTCGTAAAATAAAAATAGAATCACTTAGCCAAGAGGATATTGTAACAAAAAAACTTTACAATGACTATTCTCTCTTTAAAAGAGAACTATATCAAAATTTAATAAGTTTAAACACTCAATACAACACTTTAACTCTGTTCAATAAATCACAAAAACTGCTTGATCGATTCTTGTTCTTATTTTTTGCTGAAGATAGAGCTTTATTGCCTCCTAACTCTGTAAGATTAATTCTTAGTGATTGGAAAGATTTGCAAGAGAGGGATGCATATGTGCCATTGTATGATAGGTTTAAGCAATATTTTGGATACCTTAACACTGGTGAAAGCAAAAGATATGTAGTGTATGCATATAATGGTGGATTATTTAAAGAAGATGTAATTTTAGATAGCGTAAAGATTGATGATGATTTGCTTTATAAGCATACTCTTAAATTATCTGAATATGATTTTAATAGCGAAATAGATGTTAATATTCTTGGGCATATATTCGAAAATTCTCTTAATGAATTAGATGAAATAAAAGCACAAATAGAAGGACAATCTATTGATAAAACAAAATCTAAACGCAAGAAAGACGGAGTTTTCTATACTCCTAAATATATCACAAAATACATTGTTGACAACACAGTAGGAAAACTTTGCAATGAAAAAAAAATAGAACTACAGATAAATGAACAAGAATATATAACCAATAAAAAAAGGAAAAAGAATATTACACAATTACTACTAGACAAACTTAATACCTACAGAGATTGGCTATTACAAATAACTATATGTGATCCTGCCTGTGGCTCTGGTGCTTTTCTAAACCAAGCTTTAGATTTTCTAATTGCCGAACATCATTACATGGATGAGTTACAAGCAAAGTTACTTGGTGAATCAATTGTATTTAACGATATTGAAAACAGTATATTAGAAAACAATCTATTTGGGGTTGACATCAATGAAGAAAGTGTTGAAATAGCAAAACTTTCATTATGGCTTCGCACAGCACAACCAAAAAGAAAACTAAACGATCTTAGCAATAATATAAAATGTGGAAACTCTCTAATTGATGACCCACTTGTTGCTGGAGAAAAAGCATTCAACTGGAAAATAGAGTTTCCTCAAGTGTTTAATTCATTCAAATATGCAGAGAAACATAAAAATTATGCTATAGATAAAGATATAATTGCTTCAGGCGTTCTAAATTATCCAGACCAAGGAGATTATGACTATAAAGATGAACTATGTGAACCTATCTCTCATTATGGCTTAAATAATAAAACTCATAATAAACATGGCTTTGACATAGTAATTGGAAATCCTCCATATGTGCAATTACAATCATTAAAACAATTATCTAAAGACTTGCGAAAACTAGAATATGTAACCTATGAAAAAACTACTGATTTATATTGTTTATTTTATGAATTAGGACGAAAAATCCTAAAACAAAATGGACTCCTTGGTTTTATTACATCAAATAAATGGATGAGAGCAAATTACGGTAAAGCATTACGGCAATATATAACATCAAACACAAGTCCATATATGTTAATAAATTTAGGAGCAGGAGTATTTGAGGGTGCAACTGTAGATTCAAACATATTATTGTTTAATAATAAAATAGAAAAAATAGAAAAACCATTTAGCGCTATTGATCTAAGCAAAGAGAAACGTATTAATGATTTTTCTTTATTTGAATATAAAAAAAACAAAATTAATCCAAAGGGAGATGAGATATGGATAATAGGCAATGATTTTGAGCAAGGGATAAAGACAAAAATAGAGAGAATAGGAAAACCTTTAAAAGAATGGAATATAAGCATAAATTATGGCATAAAAACAGGGTTTAATGAAGCATTTGTAATAGATAAAACAACAAAAGAAAACCTAATAAAAGAAGATTCCAAAAGTGCCGAAATTTTAGTGCCAGTATTAAGAGGACGAGATATTAAAAGGTATTTAATAGAATACGCAGACTTGTGGTTAATAAATATACATAACGGCTACAAATCAACACACAAAATAGATGTCAATGACTATCCTGCAATAAAAAATCATTTAACTAAATATTGGAAACAAATATGTAAAAGATATGATAAAGGAGACACTCCTTATAACCTTAGAAATTGTGCATATATTGATGAATTTTATAAAGAAAAAATTATTTATCAAGAAATAGTTCAACAAGGAGAATTTTTAATTGATAATGCAAACTACTTCTGCATTGATACTGGAAGAATAATAATTGGAGATAATTTAAAATTTTTAACATGTTTATTTAATTCTAAACTATTTTTTTACTCTATTAAAAATTATTATGGTGGTGGAGGACTTGGAGAAAAAGGGATAAGAATGAAACATACATTTTTTATAAATTTCCCTGGAGTCTTACCTGAAAATCAACAACCATTTATAGAAAAAGCCGATTTAATGCTTTCTTTAAACAAGGAATTGCAAGAGATGTCTCTAAGATTTCAAAGAAGCATACAAAGAAAATTTGAAATAGAAGATTTATCACAAAAACTACAAAATTGGTATTTGCTTACGTATCCTGAATTTACAAAAGAACTCACCAAAAAGAAAATAAAACTTTCTCTATCTCAAGAAGCAGAATGGGAAGACTATTTCATTCAAGAAACCAAAAAAGCATTAGATATAAAACATAAAATTGATATTACAGATAAAGAAATTGACCAAATGGTTTATGTTCTCTATGAACTTACAGAAGACGAAATAAAAATTGTTGAGGTGTAGTAAAATGAAAAATAAAAATAGCATAGACAGCTTAATTGAATATATAAAAAATGTTCTTTCTGAAATTCCAAACTTTAAGCTTGTACAAACAGACCCTAATGCAAGCAAGTTATTCAACAGTATAGTTGCTAAATATTCAGACATACAATCTTTTAAAACTCTTTATAAAATGTATTATATTCCAGCAGCAAATAGGGCTATTATAGATACACGAAAAGAATTGAAAACATCAATATATAAAAAATACATCATAATTACAGACGATGAACTAAAAGAAAATTATTATGAAACAATTAGGCTTGGATATGTTGGGCTTTTTCATAAAATTGAAAATTTTGTAAAAGAAATGTTAGTACAAGCAAATTTAATTTTAAATATACACAAAGAAGAAAAAGATTCAATAGAAAATTATTATAAAAATAATTACAAATTTACATTTAACAACTGGAAAGAAGATCCAATAATTGAAAAAATAAATTGGATAAGTAATTGTGAGAAACATTACGATGGATTTCCATTAAAAGAACCTAATTTACTTAATCTACCTAAATATGAAAAGATAAAAAAAGTACATGAAGATTTCTATAAAGATATTGATTATGTTGCTGAAATTTTTTATAAAAATAAACTATTAGAAATATTTATGTTATCTTCATTTAAGATGATTAAAGATTACATTTCTGAAAACACACCAACTGACGAAATAAAACAAAAATCATTAATATTTGAGTTGACTGTTAAAGATTATATAAAATCAAAAAGAATTTAATATTTGCTAAAAAAACAAATAAGTATAATATAAATTAAATGTATTAATTATGGGTTATGAATCGTCAAACATTTTGAGTGAAGAAGCAAACATTAAAGATGTTATTGAATTTTTAAAAATACTTAATTATGAATATATAGGAGTATTTAAGGAAAAAGAAATCGGCTATATTAAACATTTTTATTGGAACGAAAAAAAAGATTACAAATCGTGGTATGGTATTGAATTGTCAATATTTATAAGTAAACACAGAATACATGTAAATACCAGAACAATTATAAATACTAGTTATTTTGATATAGAGTATATCAATAAGACTATAAAATTATTAAAAAAAAATTTTGGTGGAGAATTTATCACAAGTTATGGAAAAGGAAGATATTTAAAACCAGAAATAAAAAAACTTGAACCTTCAGAAGCAGGATGTTATCTAGCATGTAGTGATTTTGGAAGCAATTTAATGCGTGCATTATTATATTTTGAGAAAAGAATTAAAAATAACAATAAAACAGAGAAAACAAATATCTGGTTTATGGATAAATACAATCCTAATTTTCTATCAAACAATTTTTTGATTACATTCTTAATTTCCATATCAGAAAATTATTGGAAATCTACATATGTTGCTCTTTTGAAATATTCAAGTAATAAAGAACTAATATTAAAAGAAAACAGGATAAACGCTGAAAGATTGGTATTAATTTCAAATGGACAAATATCTGTTGAAGATGCGTTTGCAGAATCTATTTCTTTTGCAAGAATATCTTCTGTTTGTACTAATTTTCAAAAATTGGATAAAAATATTGACTTTGCTAAAATTCTTAATAAACCTTACAAATCAAAGAATGTAAATGTTTTTGATTACCTTGGAGAGATGACTAAAATTAGAAATAAAATTATTCATAAGCCAAGTAATATTTTTATTGTAGAAGATTTTGAAATTAAAGAGTTTATAAATATAATTCAATATTCAATTGTAGAATGTTACAAAGAATTAACTATGGTCAAAGGGTGGATATTTGATCTTCCTTTTACAACAAATGAAATAACATAATACCATCTTAATAATATTTTGAATCAATTTGTTCAGTTTTTATTTGTAATTCTAATCACATAGTTAACAACACAAAATGATAACGTGTTATCTTGCATGAAAAGCATGGGAGGAAAAGACTCCAACAATAAAAACAACCAATAATATTGCCCAAAAGGCTTCCTTGCTTATTGTTGTTTGTTTCAACTTTTTTGTATATGTAATTAATGCTTTCCAGTTATAGCATACGTGAACCATTGCAAATATTGTAAATAATAAGGCAGACATGTTGTGTACAGACATCCAAAAATGTCTTTCAACAGTTAAGCCTTCAAATTGTAAATTATGATTCATTATACCTGAAAGAGGTAGTCCTAATAAAGAAACAAACATTGCAATAGAAGTAAAGCTTCGTTTATTAAATGGTTTTTTTTCTAATTTTTCCATAAATATTTATATTATTTTAATTATAGTTTCAAATTTACAAACTTTAATACATGTAAAACATCCAATACATTTATTTGGGTCTTTTAAGCTAATATGTCTATGATTAAAAAACACGATTTTGGTTATTATTTTTTCAGGGCAATTGCTGATACATTTCCAGCATGCTTTGCAGTTTTTGGTGTTTAAACTAATAAAATCTGTTTTTGTATTATTATAGTTAAAAAAATTTAGTTTCATACTTTGCGAGTTATTGCTTTGCAAAAGTATTTAAGGGAATACTCGTTAACAATAACAATTGTTAATAAATTTATTTTTTATTTCTTATTCTACTTAATGAAACAGGCGTAATGCCTAAATATGATGCTATATAGTGTTGAGGTATGCGTTGTATAATTTCTGGATTGGTTTTCATTAGTTCATTATAACGTTTATGAGGATTGTCCTTTATTCTGGATAAGAAAAGTGTCGTATAATTACTTAACCTTTTTAAAATTATATCATTAAATCCTTCTTTTATTTCCGGGTATTTACTTAAAATTATATCAAAATCATTTTTATTAATAAAAACAACAGAAGATGCTTCTATACTTTCAATATAGAAAAGACTAGGTTGTTGATTAAAAAAGCTTTCTAAAGAGCAAACACCTTTATTTTCAAAGAAGAATTGAAATGTAATATCTTTTCCATCGTTGTTAAACCACATTCGCAAACAGCCCTTTTTTATAAAATAAATTGTTTTTGATATTTCTCCTTCCGATAATAAAGTAGTTTTTGTAAGTATTTCTTTTTCGTGAAATAATGATTGAATATTATCCCAATTCTTTTTATCTGCTTTTAATTTATCAAACAATTCTTTAAACATAATTTGTTTGGTCGTTTTTCTTGATAAGTTATTGATTTTGTTATACAAAAGTAATGAAAATAGAAATAATAGACAAATAATCACAAAAAAAACTCTCAATGGACATTAAAACCATTGAGAGTTTTTTTATGCAAATGATTCAAATATTTTTAATTATTTGATTTCTATTTGCCTTGAAGGTTTTTGTTTTGCTTCTTCCCTTTTTGGGATGAGTATGGATAATATTCCATCTTTATGACTTGCCGTAATATTCTCTTGCTCAACACTAACTGGTAAGCTAAAAGACCTTTTAAAGGAACAAAAGTTAAACTCTCTTCTTAAAAGTTTTGATTCTTTTTCTTCATCTTTTGACTCTTTCTCTGATGAAATTGTTAAGATGTTATTTGTAACATCTATCACAAAATCACCTTTTTCTAAACCGGGTGCTGCAACCTCTATCTTATAATAATCTGTATTCTCAGATACATTAACGGCTGGAATATTAATACCCGTTCTTGCCATAAAATCAGGCATATTATCTTTTCCAAAAAACTCATCAACTAAATTTGGAAAACTTACGAAGTTTTTTAATGTAGGTAACATAGTTTTATCCTCCTTATTTTTTTAATTATTAATTTTTTCAATTATTTTTCAATTTATATGCCAGATTATTTTTTCAAATAACAGTATGACATATTGTCTTAAAACGGGAAATTCATAGTGACAATATGTCGTATCAAGAAATAAAAATAATAAACGTAATTTATATACAATTTTTAATTGATAATATTGGATAAATTTAGTATAATAATTCTATGATTTTTGTAATATGTGAAAATAATATTATATATTTGCATCTATAAACAATGAATTTTAATGACTTTCATTAAAGAGATAACTTATGAAAAAAATCTTATTATTTTTAACTATTTGTTTGTTTTTTAACAACATAATGTATGGAATATTTGTTGAAAAAATGCCTATTAAGTTAACTCAACCTGATGGTGCTGTTATAAACTGTTTCATAACTGGCGATGAATTTTATAGAAGAGTTTTTGATGACAAAGATTATACTATTATTCAACATGAAACAACAGGATATTACGTATATGCGATTGAAGAAAATGGCAAATTAGTATCTTCAAATTATGTTGTAGGAAAAAATAATCCTGAAAAAATCGGATTAAAAAAAGGAGTAATAGTGTCAAATATAATTATTCAGGATAAAATAAACAAATTGCAGAAAATTAATAATAGTTTCCAAAGAAAAATAAAAACCGATATCCCATTTGGAACCTCAGATAATGTTGGTTTAATAAATAATTTGGTGGTATTTATCAGGTTTAGTGATGAAGTAGAATTTACACAAAGTAAAAGCTTTTATGAAGGAATATTTAATGGAAATTCAAGCTCTTCAAATTCAATGTATAATTATTTTAAGCAAGCATCTTATAATAAACTTGAAATAAAATCACATTTTTATCCAGAATCAAATGTCAGTAATGTTATATCATATAAAAATAATCAACCAAGAAAATATTATCAGCCATATAATGTGGTAACTAATAAAATTGGATATTCTAATCAAGATGAACGCTATCAAAGAGAGTGGGAGTTGTTGTCTAGTGCTATTAATTATGTAAAGAGCATTATTCCAGATAATTTAAATTTAGATTATAATTCTGATGGAGTTGTTGATAATATTGCTTTTATTATTAAAGGAGGTTCTGATACTTGGGATGATTTGATGTGGCCACATAACTGGGATTTATATTCTTTGTCTTATTATGCAGGTGCTACAAATTATAGTGAATTTATGATCAATTCAAAGTATGTTTCTAATTTTAATTTCTATTTATCAGACTTTAATTATGGAAATATTGCTGGTGTGCTATGTCATGAGATGTTTCATGCACTAGGTGCTCCAGATTTATACCATTATAATCCAGAATATGCAGATAGACAATCTGTTGGTGTGTGGGATTTAATGGATGCTACAGGGTATGATAAGGCTCAATCAATGACAGCATATATGAAGTTCCGCTATGGAAAATGGATTGATAATATTCCTGAAATAACAGTTAATGGCAAATATACATTATATCCAATAACCTCCTCAAAAAAAAATTGCTATAAATTTAATCTAAATCAAAATGGAAGCGAATATATCGTTTTAGAATACAGAAAAAAGACAGGAACGTTTGAAACTATCATCCCTGGTTCAGGAATGATTGTAAGTAGAATAAATACTTCTTCTGATGGATTGGGTAATATGGATTATCCTTCTGTTAGTGATGAAATATATATTTATAGGGTAGGTGGCACTCCAACTGAATGGGGCGATATAAATAAAGCCAACTTATCAAATAACTTAAATAGAGCAGAAATATCAAATAATACTAATCCTTATATTTTTTTATCAGATGGTACATTAGGTAAAGTTAAGATAAAAAACATTACAGAATATTCTGATTCGTTAACCTTTTTTATAGAAAATCTTCTTGTAGATTCTGTCCCTATTTCTGATTTTAATTCAGAAAGAACTAATATTACAAAGGGAGACGCAATTAATTTCTTTGACAAGTCATTAGGAAAACCAAATCAATGGTTATGGACATTTCAAGGGGCTACTCCTGCAACTTCATCATTACAAAACCCAATAAATATTGCTTATAATACATCTGGTAGTTATTATGTTAAGTTGAAAGTCCTTAATTCAAAGGGTGCAGATTCTATTGTAAAATATAATTATATAATTGTTGCCGAACCAGAAATATTTAGTTGCAATAATGCTATTCAATTACAGTTAAATCAAACTTTTTCAGGCTCAACAGTTGGAGGAACAAAAAGCGTAAGTAAATATAATTGCTCCGAATGGAACGAAAGTGGTTCTGAAAAAATTCATTCTATTACATTAAGCAAAAAAGGAGTACTATCGTTAGAGTTAAACTATGCTGACAATATTGACCTTGATTTATTTCTGTTAAATAATTGCAACATTAATAGCTGTATAGCTTCTGGAGATAAAAATATAAATATGGAATTACAAGCAGGAACTTATTATATTGTAGTTGATGGGTATGGTAATAGTGCTGGCAATTATAATTTAAATGTGTCTTTTTCTGAAAAAGACACATTAATATGTGATAATGCAACTAATATTTTGGTAGGAACTGTTTTTAATGGTACTACATCAAACCTTAAGAATAACATCAAATATTATAATTGTGCTAATTGGCTTAATGAAACAGGTGGAGAAAAGGTGCATGTATTCACGTTGAATAGAGATGTTAATATGAAAGTAAAATTATTTAATACTGGTAGCAATAATTTAGATGCGTTTATATTTAATGGCTGTGACATTAATAGTTGCATAAGTTATATTGACAGTATTGGGCAAGTAAAATTATCTGCAGGTACATATTATTTGGTTGTTGATGAAATGGAGAATAGTGAAGGAAGTTATTCATTGTTATTAGAAGAGTTAAAAGATACACTAATATGCAATGATGCTGTAAAAATTAGTTGTGGAGAAATATATAAAGGAAGCACAATTGGATTAATTAATAATATTAACAAGTACACTTGTAAAGAGTGGAATGAAAGTGGACCTGAAAAAATTCATTATATACAAACAAATAATTTGGGTAGTATATCTATTAAATTAAACTCTTTTAATGAAGATCTTGATATTGCTTTAATTGGAGGATGCAATATCAAAAATTGTATATCTATAGATGACGCTGAAATAAAAGTATCAGAAATGCCTGCTGGGATATATTATATAGTTGTTGACGGTTATGAGGGTATTGCTGCAAACTATGAAATAGAAGTTAATTACACTAGCTTCAAAGCAGATGCTGGAATTGATAAAACAATTTGTAGTGGATCAAATGTAACATTAACTGCAAATGGTGGAGATAATTATCTTTGGAGCAATGGAATGACAACAAAAACTATTCTTGTTACTCCTACTACTAATAGCACATATAATGTTTCTTGTTACAAGGATGGATGTGTGTCTGTTGATGATGTTGTCGTCATGGTTAATAAACTAAATATTGATTTAGGAAACGATATAAATGATTGTAATCACACTGATATAGAATTACAAGTTAATCCAAGTATACCATTAAGTAATATTATTTATGTGCAAACTCCAGATAATTATGTAATTGATTCAATAGGCTATGCTAAGTTTGGTACAGATATATCTAAAGCTTATGCTGGAGGTGATTTAATATATGTGCAGGATAAGGATAATAGTTTTTTAGGTTGTTCTTCAAATGGATATCCAACAGATATTTTTAAAGGAAAGATTGCTCTGATAGATAGAGGGGGCTGCTCTTTTGAATACAAAACTTTATTAGCTCAACAAGCTGGAGCAAAAGCTGTTATAATTGTAAATAATGAATTGGGAAATAGCGTTTTGTCTACAATGGGCGAAAGTGAAGGATATGGAAGTTTGATAAAAATACCTGTGGTGATGGTTGGAAATAACGATGGACTAAAGCTAAAAAACTTTATTAATAATGGTAAATCTGTTCAATTAAGTATAGGTTATTATAGTTCTGCTATGAATTATTCGTGGTACCCAAATAATGCCATAAACAATGTCGAAATCGCAAATCCTATAGTAAATCCGACAACAACAACAACGTATAATGTTACTGTTTCTAATTTATTAGGATGCTCTGCTTCTGATAATATTGTCATTAGCATTAATAATAACCCAATAGTTGTTGATGCAGGTGTCGACAAAACAATATATAGTGGCGATAGTATTACTATAAATTCAACATTTATAAGTGGTGCAAATTATACATGGAGTAGTGGTCAAAAAACTTCATCTATAAAAGTCGCTCCAACTTCTAATACCGCATATACTATTAGTGTTGATAAAAGTGGGTGCGTTGATGATGATATTGTTTATGTTTACGTTAAAAAAATAAGAGAAGGTCAAGCTGGAAGTTGGGCTGATTCTTGGAATTACGATTGTTCAAATAATACTGTAGGTTTTCCTTTAGACAAAAATACTGTTAGGGACACGGGCTATATTAATGGAAACAATATTATCACTAAGCCTATCGAACAAGCTCAATTATTCAATACAACATCTAAAAATTCTATTTTAACAGGAGTTGCTGTTTGGTTTAGCAAAAAACAAGTGAAAACAAATCAACCTATTTATGCTAAATTATATTCACTTAATCCAACAACATTAAAACCAAATACTCTTATTTCTATAAGTGATACAATATATATGTCGGATATAAATACCTCCCAATATGAAGGAGGTTTGTTTAAATTTAACTCATTAATTCATCTGCCTGAAAAATATGCAATTAGCATATGTTTGCCTAATTCTACTTCAAATTTAGTTAATAATGATATGCTGTGTTTATCTGTTACTTCAAATAATTGTATGACTTCTGATTCGCTTGCAATAGAGAAACGAAACGATAATAAGTGGTACTCTATATTGAAAAGCTATAAAGATACTATTAATTTTGATTTTGCAATCTTCCCTCAGATTAATTTCAAAGATACATGTATGGCTTATGCTGGCCGTGATACATCTATATGCGGAAATTCAAATGTTACAATAGGATCGAATATTTCAATAGCAGATACTTATTTTTGGCTTGATAATCATAGTTCTAGTAAAACAAGAACTGTTGCCCCTAACAATACTACTAATTATACTCTTTCAGTTTCAAATGGATATTGTGAGGATTCTGATGCCGTTCGTGTAGAAGTGAAAAAAGTTGATGCCGGCGAAGATAAAACATTGTGTGAAGCAGGTTTTGTTGTATTATCAGCAAAAGGTGTCGACTCATATAAATGGAACACAGGCGAAACAAACCAATCTATAGTTGTGCAAGTGAACGATAGTAAAACATTTAAAGTGACAGGAACATCTGGTAATTGCATAAGTACAGATGAAATAATGGTTGACGTTTCAGAAAATGATGGAGTAAGTGAAAATTGGGAATGGTTACTAAATTTTGAATTTCCTTTAGATGATTATATTATAGATATGGCAATTGACAATAAACAATTTGTATATTCTGTGGGGTCATTTTATAGTTACAATGAAAGTGGGGATTTAATTACTAATTCTTTTATACTTAAAACAGATAGTTTAGGAAATATAATCTGGTTAAGTGAATTGCAAGGAGATAAAGAAAATGTTGTGAGTGCTATTACTATTGATAAAAATAACAATATTGTTATTACAGGTGTTTTTAAAAATAACTTAGTTGTTGATGGAGATATTCTAATTACAGGCTCTAATTATGATATATATATATTACAGTATAACCAAAATGGAATTTTAAATACAGGTGCATATTCTAAAACTAACAAATTAAAGCAACCTATGGATATTGTTACTGATGCAAATAATGATATATATATTAGTGGAGTATATGCTGGTGCCGATGATTTATGGGGAGCTGCATTACCTGCATATGGTTCTTATGATATATTTATTTCTAAAATTAGTTCTAATTACCAATATGTTTATTGGACTCGAACTTTTGGAAGTTCTAAATCTGATGCCATATATAGTATAGATGTTGATTCTGCTGGTAATTTATATGGCGCAGGAGCTTATTCTGGAAGTATGAATATTAAAAATTATATATTAAATTCAGTAGACTCTTCTCAGGATATTTTATTAGTTAAATATGATCCAGATGGGAATTTGCTAAACTATAAATCAATAGGTGGAAGCGGTACTGACTTGATAAGAAATATTCTTTATGACAAAGTTTCAAACAACATTTATTTAGCAGGTAAATTTTCAAATCAATTATCAATAAATAATGATATTTTTAATGCCAAAGGTGCTACTGATGGAATATTAATAAAAATGGATAATAACTTTAATTCAAAATGGATAAAAACAATAGGAAGCAGTAAAGATGATATTATTCAGAATATTTCAATAAATAAAAATGGAGAATTGTTTTTTGTTGCAAACTATAATGATTCTATGAGTTACAATAATAATATGTATTTTTCAAAGGGTGATTACGATATTTTTATTTCAAAAATAGATTCTTTTGGAAATGATAAATGGAATACAACTATTGGAGGCAAAAGTTTAGATATAGCAGGTGATATCGTTGTAAATGATAAAAATATTTATATTGGAGGATTATTTTATAAGACTATTTCAATAAACTGTGACAAACATTATACTAGTGGTGGTGGTAAAGATTTATTTATAGCAAAACTTAATGATAACTATAATTGTAAGTTAATTGTTGATGCTGGTTTGGACAAAACTATTTGTGATGGTAGTAGCATTAATTTGACAGCAAACGGAGGAACTAGTTACTCTTGGAGTAACAATATTTATACTGCGAATAATGTTGTAAGTCCAATTAAATCAACAAAATACTACGTAACGGTTACTGCAAACTCTTGTAGTGCAAAAGATAGTGTTCTTGTTACTGTTAAGTCTGTTAATGCTAATGCTGATAATGATAAAACAATATGCAAAGGAGATATGGTTTTAATTAATGTTTCTGGTGGTACTACTTACAGTTGGAATACAGGAAGTAACAAAAATCAAATAATGGTTAGTCCTTCTTCTTCTTCAATATATTTTGTTTCAGCATATAAAGATAATTGTTTTGGGAAAGATTCTGTTAATATAACCGTAAATATCCCTCCTATTGTTGACTTAGGCAGTGATAAAACTATTAGTAAAGGCGATTCTATTACTTTGTATTCATCAAATACTGTCGCCATAGCTTATGCTTGGAGTAATGAAACTTTTAAACAAAATGCAACTGTAAAGCCAACAACAACTACTACATATTCTTTGTTTGCTTTTGATGCTAATGGATGTAGTTCTAGTGATAACATTGTTGTTAATGTTATTAACCCTCCAAATTGTAGTATTGAGGTAAATATTGGAAATGATACAACAATTACAAAAGGAAATTCTATCAACATTTATGCTAGTATTATTAATGGAAATAATCCAACATATACATGGAATAGTGGGCAAACAGATCAAAACATATTAATTGCTCCAACAACTAATATTACATACATTGTCACGGTTTATGATGGAAATTGTTCTGCTGTTGATTCTGTTTTAGTTTCTGTTGTTCCAGTAAATTGCACTTTGTCAGCATTCATAAATGCAATGCCTACTAATATTTGCAAAAATTCAACATCTAATTTGGTCGCGTCTGTTGAAAATGAAACTAGTAATAATAATACCATTTTTATATGGAGTAATGGATTAAATACAAATTCTATAAGTGTAAAACCCATGTCAACTACAACATATACATTAACAGTACAATCAGGTGAATGTGTAACAACTACATCTACAGTAGTTTTTGTTACTTCTGTTTGGGTTGAATTGGATAATGAGAAATATGTATGTAGTGGAAACCAACTAACACTATCTGCACTAGGAAATGCAAATGAATATCTGTGGTCAAATAATATGAATATGCCAACAATTACTTTTATTCCTGATAACAGTAAATATTATACTTTATTAGCATCAATAGATTCATGTGTAATAAAAGATTCTGTTTATGTTCATGTTGTTCAAACTCCAGAAGCGAATGCTGGAGAAGATGTATTACTTTGGAATACAGACAAAGTACAACTTACTGCAAGTGGTGGAGATAGTTATCTTTGGAGTACGGGAGAAACAAGTTCTCAAATATTTGTAAATCCAACACAAACAACAATATATGTGGTTACTGTTGCAAATCAAGGCTTATGTTCGGATGTTGACTCTGTTGAAGTAAAAACACCATCACTATCTATAGAAGAACTAGCAATAAGTAAAATAAAACTATATCCAAACCCAAATAATGGAGTGTTTTATTTTGAGCTAAGCAACAAAAAACTACAAAATCCTGAAATCGCTTTGTTTAATGTATTCGGGCAGGAAATTCTAAGAAAAAAAATAATAGATAATAAAAACTCTAAAACCAAAATAGATATTAGCAATCATTGCAATGGTGTTTATTATCTTGAGTTAAAAACAAATGATAATTGTTTAATAATAAAAGTGATAAAAAATTAAAAATAAAGTCCAAAATGCAAAACTTTTATGGAGTTTCTTTTTATTATATTCGTTTTTATATAATGCTTTGAATAAGTAAGTTGATATTGTTGTAACTAATAATTAATAAACCATATCTTATTTAGATATGTATTGTCATATCTTAAAAAAAACGGATAAGCGTTTGTTTATACGCTTATCCGTTTTCTTTTCTAATTGTTTATTTCTTATTATTCGATTGTTTCTAGCCAGCCGTATTTATCTGGAATATTACAATATTGAATATCTTGCAATAAATTGTATAACTTCTCTGATATTGGACCAGGATTACCATCTTTGCAATACTCGAAAGTAATTTGTTTTTCTGGGTCAAATATTGCTTTTATTGGAGAAATATCAGCTGCTGTACCACAAGCTCCTACTTCTTCAAAATCTTTAAGCTCATCAATATGTATTCGTCTTTTTTCAATTTTTAGTCCTATAGATTCAGCTAAAACTTGTAAGCTCATATTGGTGATTGAGGGTAAAATAGAATGAGATTCTGGGGTAATATACGTATTATCCTTTATTGCAAAAAAGTTTGCTGGACCACATTCATCTATATATTTCTTCTCCTTTGCATCAAGAAATAAACTAGCTGAATACCCTTCGTGATGTGCTTCTTCTGTTGCTCTTAAACTAGCTGCATAGTTGCCTCCTACTTTGACATGACCTGTGCCTAAAGGAGCTGCTCTGTCATAATCCCTTGCTATTTGGATGCTTACAGGTTTAAAACCATCTTTGAAATATGGACCTACAGGACCTACAAACACCATAAACAGATACTCATCTGCTGGCTTTACTCCTACTTGTGGACCTGTACCTATTAGTATAGGTCTGATGTAAAGAGAAGCCCCTGTTCCATAAGGTGGAACAAATTCACTGTTTAGCTTAATTGTTTTATGTACAGCTTCTCTAAACAAACTTTCGGGAACCTGAGGCATTAATATTGCATCTGCTGATTTGTTCATGCGTTTCGAGTTTTCCGACAATCTAAACACTTTTATTAAATTATCTTTTGAGCGGAAAGCTTTTACGCCTTCAAATGCTTCTTGCCCATAATGTAAACATGTTGCGGCAATATGCATTGTTATTTGTTCGGATGACGACACCTCTAATTGTCCCCATTTACCATCTCTATAATAACATCTTGTATTATAGTTTGTCTTAAAATATCCAAATGGCAATTTGGACCATTCAATATTTTTCATAAAAATTATTTTTTAGTTAGTAACAATTCTGACGGCACAAACCTACATGATTTTTATAGAAAAACCAATTTTTTCATTTTTTTTTAAAAATATGTTTTTTATTCTTCCAAAATATTCTTACCCGATAACATGTTATATAAGAAATCACACTTTTGTAAATGTTTTGCAATTTTGATTTGCCAAAACTAAAAATTATCAATGGGCAAAAGTATATATTTAAAATTTCTAGAGAATATTATGCTATTATTGAGGAACGTTACTAATATTGTTTAAAATTTTCCACTAAATATTATTGCTTAAATCTTTACAACAATTATAATTATTTATTTCTTTGAATAGTATAATCTATAAGATTTAGTATTGAATCTTTGTAAATAGAGTCGTCAAAATTACAAAGCAATTCTAATATGTATTGTTTATAATCATTTATCTTTTTATAGGAATACTCTATGCTACCATGAATTTCCATCTTCTTTATTATTTCATTTATATTCTTGTTGCCATTAATTTTAATATCTCGCTTTAAAAGATATCTATCTTTTAGTGATAAACTATTTAACAAATGTATAACTGGTAGTGTTAATTTATTTTCCTTTAAATCGGAACCTTTGTTTTTTCCTGTATTCTTTGATTCAAAATCAAGCAAGTCATCTTTTATTTGAAATATTATTCCAAGATTTAAGCCAACATCATACATGTAATTGACCAACTTCCTATCACATCCTGAAGCCAAAGCCCCACCTGAACAACAGGTGGCAAATAATACAGCAGTCTTTTTTTTTATTATTTCAAAATAAATATCCTCATCTATATTGAGTTTTCTAGATTTCTCTATTTGTAAAATTTCCCCTTCACTCATTTGTTTAACCGTATCACTAACCATTCCCAAAAATTCATAATCCTTATTATCTATACTTAGCATTAAACCTTTTGCTAATAAATAATCACCTATTAATACAGAAATTTTATTCTTCCATAAAGCATTAATCGAAAAATTACCCCTACGCATATATGCCTCATCTACTACATCATCATGCAATAACGTTGCTGTATGTAATAACTCTATTAAAGTTGCCATTCTATATGATGCTTGCAACACACATTTTCCTGATAGCCCTGACGATAAAAATACTAAGATAGGTCTGATTTGCTTTCCTTTTGTTTTTAATATATAGTTTGTAACTTTATCTACTAAAAATATATTGTTTTTTATTGACTCTTTAAAGTAAATATTAAAACTATCTATATCTTTCTTAATTGGCCTTATAATATTATCTAATGACATACCTGTTTTTTTTTGATTACTTAATAAAACTCATATTTATAAGATAAAGTATTTTTTGGCTCCATTTTTTTCGAATCCCAAGTAGTCATATTTATTTTATTATTATTATCATCATATTCACTTTTAAATCTATATTCTAATTTACCATCTATACCAAATTTCTCCTCTAAAATAATATTATTATTTAAATCATAATCAACATTGTAAATGAGAAACTTCTTTTGATTCCCTCCTATAATAAAAACTGATAAAATATTACCTGTTTCATTATATTTAAATTCTGTTTTTTGAGATAAATCTTCTTCTGATTTCTCTTCTTTAATTATTTTTCCCTCATCACTATATTTATATCGCTTCTTGCTCGAAATTTTATTATCCGAATCATAAACTATTAGTTTTATTAATCTATTTTTATTATCATATTCATAGGACTCTTTCATTGATAAAGAGCCATCTGGAAACTTTGATACTTTTTCAATTAATTTATCGTCTTTATATTGAAATAACCATATCCAACTTTTTTGACCTCCTGCATCATAATCAATAATTTCTATTATATTCCCTTTTTCATCATACGAAATCTTTGAGGAAAGATATTCACGCCTATTTTTAGTTAGTTCTGTTATATGAATATTACAATATTTTATTCTATTCCTTACTATTCTAGACTTATCCATTTGCTTCGCCTTTTCCTGCATATCTCCAATTATATCTGCAAGCAAGCTTTCACTTTGTGCATATATTTGAAAAATTGAAACAAATAAAAAGAATATTAAGCTAAATATTTTCATCTTTTAACATTTTATTGCAATAATAGTAATTTATAATCAATGTCTAAAAATAAAGATTATTTTTTTTAAACAAATTGAATAACAAAATGTAATATTAAGTTTTAATAGCTTGTTTAAGTGTAGCATTTATTGTAATTAAATGCTTAAAAAATAACAAGTAATTGTCACCTTCTTAAAAAAAACGCATTCTTATTGAGCATTGTTATTTGTCCTATTTTTTTTATATTTTTGAAATTAATATTTAGCTTTTATATTAGAAATACTTAAAATAATTTTAATACATTTGCAAAATAATTTTGAAGTATAAATTTTAAATAATTATGAAATCAATTTGCAAATTACTATTGTTATTTACATTAATAATAACATTCAATGTTAGTAAATCATTTTCTCAAAATTCAGACAAAGTTATCTTAACAATCAATAATGACAAGATAATGTTAGAAGAATTTGAAAGAGTATTTAAAAAAAATAACTCTAAAAATGATTACGTTGATAAGAAAGCATTAGATGAATATATGGATCTTTTTATTAATTTTAAACTAAAAGTAAAAGATGCCGAAAATAATAAAGTGGATACAGCTAATTCTTTTATAAAGGAATTAGAGGGATATAGAAAACAACTTTCTCAACCTTACTTGACTGATAAAAATGTAAATGAGAACCTATTAAAAGAAGCTTATAATAGAATGAATTGGGATGTTAGAGCTAGCCATATATTAATTAAATTATCTCAAAATCCTACAGCAAAAGATACTCTAACTGCATTTAATAAAATTGTAGAGCTAAGAAATAAAATCATTAAAGGAGAACCTTTTGATAAAATTGCAAAAGAATTTTCTGAAGATCCTTCTGCAAAAGATCATCCCGCTCAAGATGAAAGACCAGCATACAAAGGAAATGCAGGCGATTTAGGATACTTTACTGTTTTTCAGATGATATACCCATTTGAATCAATGGCTTATGCAACCAAAGTTGGCGAAATTTCTCAGCCAATAAGAACTCAATTTGGATATCATATTATAAAAGTTACTGATAAACGTCAAGCTCAAGGCCAAATTCAGGTTGCTCATATTATGATTAAGGCGCCAGATGGAATGTCGAAAGATGATTCTATTGTAGCAAAAAAGAAAATTGAGGATATTTACTCCAATTTACTATCTGGAGCAGATTTTCAAGAATTAGCAAAAAAATATTCAGAAGACTATACAACAGCAAACAAAGGTGGAATATTGCCTTGGTTTGGTACAGGACGAATGGTTCCGGAATTTGAAAAAGTTGCGTTTGCTTTGTCTAATGATGGAGACATATCTCAACCTATAAAAACTTCTTATGGATGGCACATAATTAAAAGAATTAGTAGAAAAAATATTCCTTCTTATGATGAAATTAAAAATGAATTAAAAGCTAAAATAGCTAAAGATTCCCGCTCTAATTTACCACAAGAAGCTTTTATTGAAAAATTAAAAGCAAACTATAAATATACTCAAGATGAAAAAGCTATTAAAGATTTTTATAAAGTTATTGATGATTCAATATTTAGTGGAAAATGGGAGGTAAAGAGGGCTAGCAAATTGCAAAAAAATATGGCAACATTTTACAATGTTAATATTAATCAACAAGAATTTGCTAAATATATTGCAAAAAACCAAGTTTTCCCTAAACAAGAAATAAAAGCTCTTGTTGATAAAATGTTTAAACAATATATTGATCAAAGAATCGTAGAGTACGAAGCAAGTATATTAGAAAATAAATATCCAGAATTTAAAGCTTTAATGAAGGAATATAAAGAAGGAATGATGTTGTTTGAAATTACAGATAGAAATGTTTGGACCAAAGCTGTAAAAGACACAATAGGATTACAAGAATTTTATGCCAAAAACAAAGATAAATACATGTGGCCAGAAAGAATTGAGGGCATTGTATTCACTTGTAGCAACAAAAAAATAGCAGATAATTTAAGAAATTTAATCGATGACGGAATAGAACCTATGGATGCTGTTGATAGTATTAATGAAAGCGACCCTTCTAATGTTTATAGTGAAGAAGGAAAATTTACTAAAGATGAAAAAGACATATTTCAAAAAATAGAATGGAAAATTGGACTTTCTCAAGATTTATTAATTGATAATCAAGAAAACATTGTTTTTGTTTTAATTAACAAAATATTAAAACCAGAAACAAAACAATTAAATGAATCGAAAGGCTTGATAACTTCAGAATACCAAAACTATTTAGAAAAAGAATGGATTGATAGTCTTCGAAAACAAAGCAATATTTCCATAAATAATGACGTACTTTATTTATTGATTAACAATAAATAAATTATTAATGCTTTGAAAAATTATTTGCTATTTATATTCTATATTTTAGTGCAATTATTTTTTGTTACATCATGTGACACAAAAAATGATAAAATTAAAATAGCACAAGTATATGATGATTGCTTATACTTAGCTGATTTAAACAATCTAAATTTAAAAAATATTTCAAAAAAGGATAGTTTAAAAATAGTAAAAGCATACATTAATGACTGGATTAATCAAAAAATCATTTTAAAAAATGCTAAAAATGATTTAGAAAATACTGCATATATTAAAGATAAAGTAAAAAATATAGAAGATGATTTATATGTATATGAATATGAAAAACAATATATTGTAAATAACTTGGATACTATTGTTGCTGACGATGAAATTAGTGAATATTATAATAATAATAAATCTAATTTTAACCTTAAGGAAAATATTTTAAAAGTTCTCTACGTTAAATTTGATAGCAATTGGAAATCTAAAAATGACAATATTGAGAATTTAATGAAATCAGATAAAATAGAAGATAGGGAAAAACTCATAAAGCTAACAGAAAAATATGCTGTAAATGCTTATCTTAATGATTCGTCATGGTTGTTATTTAACGACTTGTTAAAAGAAATTCCCGTGAAAACATACAACCAAACAGATTATTTGAAATACAACAAATATATATACCTTAAAAATATTGATTACCAATATCATTTATACATTAAAGATTTCAAAATTAAAGACTCAGAATCTCCTTTAAGTTATGAATATAACAAAATAAAAAATATTATACTAAATAGGAGAAAAAATGATTTAATAAATGACATGAGAAAAAATATAAAGAAAGATGCATATAAGAAAGAAAAAGTTAAAATTTTTAGAAAAATAAGTTAATATACAAATACAAATATTGTAAATCAAAAATCAAAAATGAAAAAAAAAATAAATTTATTATTATTACTGATACCATTATTTTCTCTATTCTCTTTTGGCCAATCTAATGTAATAGATGGAGTTATTGCTACTGTTGGAAACCAAATAATTTTAAAAAGTGATTTGGAAAAAATATATGTACAATCATTTAATGATCGAAATTATGTCGATAAAGATGATATATGTGTTATTCTTGAAGAATTGATATTTCAAAAAATGTTAGTTTATCAAGCGGATGTTGACAGTGTTGTTGTTACAGAACCAGAAGTAGAAAATGAATTAGAAAGACGAATGAAATTTTATATTTCACAAGTAGGATCTACAGAAAATCTAGAAGCTTATTATAAAAAAACTATAGATGAAATAAAAACAGAAGTACGAAAAAATTTAAAAGATCAATTAATTGTTAGACAAATGCAAGGTAAAATTATTGATGATGTTAAAATAACTCCAAGTGAAGTAAGAAGTTTCTTTAACTCAATCCCTAAAGATAGTCTTCCTGTAATTCCTTCAGAAGTTGAAGTTGCTCAAATAGTTAAAAAACCAAAAATTACAGAAGAAACAAAAAAAGAGGTTAAAAATAGACTTGCTAAAATTAAAGAAAGAATAATTAATGGAGAAGATTTCTCTGCTCTTGCTGTAATGTATTCTGAAGATGCCTCATCTAAAAAGGGTGGGGAGTTAGGATTTTATGGACGTGGAGAATTATACCCAGAATTTGAAGTTGTTGCATACAATTTAAAAGAAAATGAATTATCAGACATAGTTGAAACTAAAGCTGGATACCATATTATTCAATTAATTAAAAGAAAAGGGGAAGAAGTAAACGTTAGACATATATTGTTAAAACCTAAGTTGTCAATCGAAGAAAGTATTAATGTTAAAATGTCTTTGGACTCTATTTATAATATGTTAGTTAATAAAACAATTTCTTTTGATGAAGCTATTCAAAAATATTCTGATGATATATCAAAGCAAAATGGAGGAATGCTTATAAACTCAGAATCAGGATCTACAAAATTTAGATTAAATAGCATCGAAGACCCGACTCTTAAATTTACAATAGAAAACTTAAAACAAGAAGATTTCTCAAAACCAATATTGTTAAAAGATGCTGAAGGAAATGATGTCTATAAAATTATATATGTAAAGACAAAAACAAATGAACACAAAGCTAATTTAAAAGATGACTATTCTATTATTCAACAAGAAGCTTTAGTTGCAAAACAAAATAAAATAATGAAAGAATGGATTGCTTCAAAAAAGAAAGGTATTTTTATAAATATATCTAAAGAGTATTCTGATTGCCCATTCCAAAATAATTGGTTAAAATAATTTAATTATGCAATATGTCAATGATGTAGAAGCCATTAAGGCTTTTAATTTAAAAATAGTAGAATTAAAAAATGAAATATCTAAAATTATTGTTGGACAAGATAAAGTTGTTGAGCAAATTTTAATATCAATTTTCAGTAAAGGACACTGTTTATTAATCGGAGTTCCAGGTTTAGCTAAAACTTTAATAATTAATACAATTGCAAAAACTTTAGGACTGTCATTTAATAGAATACAGTTTACTCCTGATTTAATGCCTTCCGACATTGTTGGCGCTGAAATATTAGATGAAAATCGCAAATTTAAATTCATTAAAGGTCCTGTTTTTGCAAACATTATACTCGCTGATGAAATAAACAGAACACCCCCAAAAACACAATCTGCACTCCTTGAAGCTATGCAGGAAAAAGAAGTTACTGCTGCTGGAACTACATACTCGCTTGATGAGCCTTTCTTTGTTTTGGCAACACAAAATCCAATTGAACAAGAAGGAACATACCCCCTTCCTGAAGCTCAACTTGACCGATTTATGTTTGATATTTGGTTAGAATATCCTTCTTTTGATGAAGAAATAAATATTGTTAAAGCAACTACAACTGGCCTTTATAATAAGGTAAACACAATTATGACTAAAGAGGAAATAATATTTTTTCAAAATCTTATACGAAAAGTTCCTGTTACTGACAACCTGTATAAATACGTAGTTAATTTCGTCTCAAAAACAAGACCTGTGAACACAAATTCTCCTTCAATAACAAAAGAGTATATATCATGGGGGGCTGGACCTAGAGCATCTCAATATCTTATTCTTGGAGCAAAAACTAATGCCATAATAAATGGTAAATATTCCCCAGATATAGAGGATGTAGAAGCTATTGCTAAAGAAGTTCTAAGACATCGAATCGTAATAAATTATAAAGCTGAAGCAAACGGGTATAAAGCTGACGATATTGTTAATGAAATTATAAAATCATTATAATTATAGAGTATTTTGTATTTGCAATAACAGAAGTATAAAAATTCTTTCTAAAAATAATGTTTTATTTAACCTTTGTAGAAACTATAACAGAAAATGAACCATTATTGATAATCTTTTCTATAGTGTTATTTGTGTTTACACTTTTTACCTTTATTGTAAAAATTCCTTCTACACTAAAAAATGCTTCATTTTTATAAATTTGAATCAGTGTTATTGAATTAATCTTATTATAAAAACTATCAATATCATTGGTTTGAATACTTCTGAAAACTATATTGTTAATATCTCTAACTTGAAAGCATGTTCCAAATTTACCATTATTGTTGTTATCTTCTTTGCTTTCCGTTTGTTTATAATTGTAAACATTATATTTCATATAATTGTAAGCATAACTCATTCCAAATGTGTCTGATGGAAAAGTAATATTTAAGTTAAACATACCATCTGGAGATGCTAATTCACGTTCTATATAAAAATCATTATTGCTTAATTCCCAAACAATAAAACCACTATTAATTCCTTCATCTCTTTTATAATTATATGTTTGACCATCAAAGTCAAATTTAACAAAGTCATTAGAATAGTCTATATTGTTAATAATTTCTTTTTCTAAAATAGGAGAATCATATACGTCATGCTCCTTTTCACAACTACTGAAAAAAATCGTCCCGATTATCAGTATAAGTATGTTTATCCGAGTTTTCATGGCTTTTAGTATTAGGATTCAACACTCGTTTATTTTGTTATACTAATTAGCCTTTGTTATTGTTTCAAAATAATAAAACTTTCTTTAAAATAAGAATATTTCCTAGATTACTCTACTTTGTTAATCGCAAATCGACTTTTGTTGTTTTTGTTTAAATATATGGTTAACTTGCCAAGACCATATCCTAATAAAGCTCCTGTAACTACATCTGAAAGCCAATGTTCTCCTTCTATAATTCTTCCTGATGAAGAAACTATGGCTAAAGCATAAATAGAATTTATTAGCAATTTATTATCAGACAAATCATCAAGCATACTTGCTATGGTCCACATTCGAACTGAATGTCCTGAAAAATAAGAATCAATATCATTATTAAATCTATATTTTAAATCTTTAATATTGTTTGGAGGACCCAACCAATCATTAAGCTCAGAATTTGGGCGGTATCGCCCAGTTGCCGTTTTAACAAAAAATGAAAAACCATTTGCAAGCGTTAGACCTTCTATTAATAACAGAGACTTATTGACTATAGCTTTATCTCTTTTGTACAACCCATAACAAAAAAATAATGAACTAATTCCATAAGTTACTCCATTACTTGAAAACAAAGATAAATTTTTCCCGTAGTTACTGAATTTATAATTATTCTCTTGATATTTGATTCTTAAATTATTAATATCATTATCCAAAAAAAATGAAGAACAAATAGAACTACTTGATATAACTATATACTTAGGTAAATCTAATTTTATTAAAGAATCTTTTGGGAAACTATATATAGTTAAAAAACTACATAATAAGAAACTAAAACAAAATGTAAATTGTTTGCTCAATTATTAAAATAATTTTTTAATTTCATAGCCTAATGCAAAAGCAACACAACCTGTTTTCAAACTATCACTTGATGTTACTGCAGGAATAGTATAATTAATATACATGGTACGAGATTTCGTTGGCTCAAAATATAGTATTTTTTTATTATTCTTAAATTCTTCACTAGAGAATAAAAGTTGCCTATTTGATGATTTTGATTTCTTGTCAAACACCTCTATTTTTATTCCATTTGGAGCATTTTCTGTATTAAAAACAAATCTATATCTCTCTCCAAAATATAATGTGACTTCTATATCTGATAATTTTTGCTCAACTCCTTTGTATTTTATAATTGTAGATTCAGCAGAATCATAATTATAAGGCTCTAGAGCCTTGCAGGATTGCTTTATTATTTCTTCACACAATTTAGGATTATCTCCCGCAAAAGAAGATAGAATAATAATAAGAATAAAATTAAATTTAAATAATATTCTTTTTAATTTATAGCTATATGTCCTGAAAATGTCTTTCATTATATTTTTTTTAATTATTTAATAATAATGCTCCTTAATTTAGTGATTTTACTAGATAAATCATTTATTTCTTCTGGCGTAATATTAATGTTTTCAAAATCAATATCATCAATATTCTTCCCTTTAATGGCTTGTGTTCCTATAAATGAGTTGTGAATTCCTTTAAGTTCCAATATTATATTTTGTATTGATTCAGATTGTGTCGGATATTTTTCTAAGCTTTCAATTATCTTTTCTGTTAATGTTAATTGCTCGGCCATTCTTTTGACAACTAATTCATTATTCTTTGCTGAATTGACACATACATACATGCCCTCTACCCATGCCCCTGTAAAATAAATTACAGCATTATGCTTTTTGTCTGAAGTATTTGCGTGTATATCCATTTGTTTTTGAATGTCTGTCAATATGTATATTAAAGAATCTTGTTTATTTAAATTCTTTTCAAACCTTAATAATTCATTTTCACCTATAACTGATGCCATCTCTATATTATCAACTAGATTTTTTACTACCTTCAAGTATTTTAATGCGTCTTGTGTTCGCTTGTTTAAAACACAATAAAACAAATCTGCAGAGTAAACCCCTAAATTTAATGCTCTACTTTCCTCTGAAAAATATTTAGAATTATTTGCTATTGGGTTCATTAATTCGCTGTCATATTTCAATCCCGCTTTTTTAAAGATATAAGCTATTTGTAAAGGTGATGGTAAAATTAAAGATCTTTCATATGTAGGCTCTTCAGTTTTAGTGGTGTCATTAATTACTTCTGTTGATTCTGTCAATTTTTTATCTTCATTACAAGATGTGAATAATAATGATAATAATAAAGTTATTAAAATGAAACTAATTGTTCTGGTTTTCATAATTATATGTTAATTTAAATTTATTGATTATTTGCTAAATGCCCTTGATAAGGTTGGACGATTACCAACCATAATACTTACACAACCTATAACATCTGTATTCCCTTCTGGTATTGTTATTTCAATTTTGTAACGAGTTGCTGCTTTAACGCTTTTCTCAAAAAAAGGCAACTCGGCTTCTTCACTATCATAAACTAATTTTTCATCAAAAAATGAAGCAGATCCCCATATTGTGTCTGTAACTAGAATTGGTTCATCTCCAAAATTTGCAGTTTCTTTTTTTATTTCTTTTACTACCTTCTTTTGTGATTTAACAAATTCCTTAACAGTATAATTGATATTTCCCAAAAATTTATCTCCACAAACTAATATTCGCATGTCTTTTTTTGCATAGCATAATATTGTAATTCCTGATGTATCTCCTGGGGACATAGTTGCATAGCTTGTTTGACCCCTGTAGTCATAATCTCCCAAGTCTTTTTTATTACAAAAATTAACCCGAGGACATTGAGAAAAAGATAAAAGAGTTGAAAAAATAAATAATATTATTAAAATGTACTTTTTTATTGAATTCATAACTAAAGATGTAATTTTATTTAATCCACTTATTTCTAATTTCATTAATTGTTTGTTTTAATTTGTTAAAATCATTTTCAGATGCTAACTCTCCATCATTTATAATTTTTATATATATCTCCCCGATATCTTTTAATTCATTTATTATTATGCTTTTAGTTTTTGTATTTTCTGAATTTCCTTCGTTTACATAATTCATAATATTTTCAAGAACTAGTTGTTGTTCCATAATTCTTTGGGTAACTTCATTATTTATATCAAATTTATTTATAGAATTTATTGATATGTATATGCTTTCTAGCCAAGCTCCATAAACAACACATGAAACTATTTCACTCTTCCCTTGCTCTTCTAAAGATAGAAAAACATTCCAATAAGCATCATTGGCTATCTCAAATAAAGAATCAGGATTATTAATGTTTTTATCTATTCTAATAAGTGTTGATTTATCAAAACCTTCTGATAATTCTAAGCCATCTGCTAATTTTTTACAAACTACAAAATATTTATTTATATTCTGATTATCCTTATATACACTTGAATACGCTAAATCAGATGAATATATTCCTAAATTTATAGATTTCTCTATGGTTGAATAATACTCTCCTACCTTATTATAACTATTCAGTAAACCTGCTTTGTATGCAACTTTATTCTCATTTAAAAAAACATATAAATCCATTGGTAATGGAACTCGAAATATATTCTTATTGGATTTATTTTGTTTGGTATTGCTTATAGAAACATTATCCTGTGACGTTTCTTTTTCATTCACACTATTATTGCATCCATTAAGTAATACTACTACTATTACTATTATATTTATAAGTAAGAATATTTTTTTTACTTTCATAACTTTTAATTTTACTTTTTTTATTTAACAAAAAATGTTAAAGTTGCCATATAATGAGTTTGTAAAGTTATTAACAATTTTTTAAAAACAAACAAAAAAAATAATTTATAGGTGTTTTTGTAAAAAAAAGCTGTTAATCTTTAGATTTTAACGAATCAATGGCCTTTTCTAATTCATTTATTTTTTTCTGAAGTAAAGGTATTTTTCTAAAAATAACATAAGACTTTTTATAATCATTTACGTAAAAAGCAGGAGAACCTTGAACAATATCTCCTGGTGTTGTAATGCTTGATTGAATTCCTGACTGTGCAGCAATTTTTACATCATCAGCTATTGTTATATGACCAACTATGCCTACTTGACCTCCAATCATACAATTCTTCCCTATCTTGGTGGAGCCAGCTATACCTGTCTGTGCAGCTATTACTGTATTTTCTCCTATTTCAACATTGTGTGCTATTTGAATAAGATTGTCTAATTTTACTCCTTTTCGAATTATTGTAGAACCTAATGTAGCCCTATCAATAGTAGAATTTGCTCCAATCTCTACATAATCCTCTATTAAAACATTACCTATTTGTGGAACTTTTTCATTACCTTCTGTTCCACTTCTTGCAAATCCAAATCCATCGGCTCCAATAATTACGCCTGCATGAATTATGCAATTTTTACCTATTATCGTATCTTCATATATTTTTACTCCTTGATAAATTGTCGTATTATCTCCTATTACTGTATTCTCTCCAATATATGATTGTGGATAGATTTTTACATTGTTGCCTAGCTTGCAATTATTACCAATAAAAGCATAATCTCCAATATAAATATCGGAGCCTTTTGTTGTATGTTCTCCAATAGAGCAATTGGGGGAAATGCCTAATTTGTTTTTTCGAATCTGATTGTAAATAGTAAGAAGTTTTATAAAGCCTCTATAAGCGTCTTCAACTAATATCAATGTTGCTTTAATAGGCTTTTCTGCTTTGAAATTTTTGTTGACTATTACTATTGAGGCTTGCGTTTCATAAATGTAATGAGTATAAGCTGGGTTTGCTAAAAAACTTAAACTATTAACAACCCCTTCTTCTATTTTTGACAATTTATTTACCCAAATATCTGGATTGCCTTCTATCTTGCCACCTATTAATTCTGCTATCTTTGTCGCTGTAAATTTCATGTGATTTTTTTATTTGAAATGAAGCAAAGATAAAAAGAATAATTACTCTATTTAAATAAATCTTTAGGATAAATGAGAAAATGCTTCTCTACAACTTTTGATAATATTGAAGAATTTAACTGATCCGAAGCTAAAGCTATATCATTTATTGTATTATCTTTCAGTAATATATTGATTTTATCTTGGTTTGCGTTGTACATATTGTTAATGACATTACCGGTAATTATATAATAATTAACTTCATCATTACTAATCTTATATTTATTTATAGCTCTTTTTTTATAATCATCTAGTAATTCATTACTAAATGATTCTGTCTGCAATTCAATATGAAATAACTTTCTATTGATTATTGCATCAGAAAGAAATGCTAAGGTTTTATCCTTATGTTTTGTCCATATTTTTATAGAGGTTATAACATCGTAATCATCTAAATCATTAAATTGTTCGATAACATTATTGTCTAGCGTTTCAATATCATTTCTTAGAAAAAAATCAAAAGAAGGTGTAGCAAAAAGAGTTTCTCCTTGTTTTAGCAAATATTTTGCCCGTTTTATTAAATTTATTAGTACATGTTGGGCTGATAAAACAGTTTTATGTAAATAAACTTGCCAAAACATTAACCTCCTTGCTATTATAAAATTTTCAATAGAATAAATACCCTTTGCTTCTACAACAAGTCCTGAACCGTGAATATTTAACATCTTTATTATTCTTTCTGTACTTATAACTCCCTCAGAAACACCTGTAAAAAAGCTATCTCGCTTTAAATAATCCAAACGATCCATATCTAGTTGACCTGATACCAAACTGTGCAAATATTTTTTATGATAAGTATTATTAAATATCTTTAACCCAACATCTAAACTACCATTATATTTTAAATTTAACTGCTCAAATATTTTTAATGAAATTATCTCATGATCAAATTTCTTAATCAAAACATTTTCTAGTGAATGAGAAAAGGGACCATGACCTATATCATGCAAAAGAATAGCTATAATAGCTCCTTCTACTTCTTTATCTTCAATATCAATTCCTTTTCCTTTCAAAGCCTCCATCGCAATACCCATCAAGTGCATCGCTCCTAAACAATGTTGAAACCTTGTGTGAATAGCTCCTGGATAAACCAAATAGGTCAGACCTAATTGCTTTATACGCCTTAATCTTTGAAAATAACTATTTTCTATAATATCAAATGACAATTCGCTCGGAATATTTATAAATCCATAGATAGGGTCATTGATTATCTTTTTCTTATTTTTATAATTCACTTAACTTTTCCTTATTCTTATATACAATAAATAATATTACAAAACTAAGAAATAAATGGATTAATGTGATAACTATTTTATTATTTTCCCAAACTACAAATGATTCACTTAAAATCCCAATATTTACACAATATGAGTATAAAACTACTAAAAAATTATTTAGAAAATGACTTAGAATTGGAACCCACAATGAATTAAACCAATAAAATAAATAACCAAGATAAATGCCTAATATAATTCTTGGAACTAAACTGAAAAATTGGAAATGCACTAACCCAAATATAAGTCCAGTTAATAAAATGGCCAAATGATGATTATTACTTATGTTTTGCAATAGCTTTTGAATAGTGCCTCTGAAAAAAAGCTCTTCTCCTATTGCTGGTATTATGGCTATTATCAAAATGTTAATAAAAAAACCTAATAGTGTCGTGCTTGATAAAAACATCTTGCTTATTTCTTCTGCATTCTTTTCATTAGACCTTAAGCTCATTTCTATCGATTTATATCTTTCTCCGAAACTAATGCTATTATTTAATTCACTTAAATAATTGATAACTGGAATTATAAATAAACAAAACAAAAAAACAAGCAAAAGAACTTTTAAATTAGCTGTTTTATTTAGATGAAAATAAGAAAGGGGATTTTTATTGATAATAAATGAAAAAAATATAGAAGGAAGAATAAAAATAAACAACGACAATACTAACTGTGTTAATTTTAAATTATTTATATAATTTAAATTCTCAAAAAAAGAAGATTTGCTTATTATAATTGATAGAACACTACCTATAACAACAAATATTACAAATATTGATAAGAAAATTATCAAGTTTGAAAACCGACCCTTTTTATTATCTATTAATTCATTCATAAATTAAATCTATAATTTTTATGAATACTCTTATTGTGTAAGCTTATTTTTGGTTTAAGTTAGAAGGATTATTTAGCTATTTAATAAGTGTTTAAAATAAGATATTGTCTCTTCAAGACCATCTCTTAGTTCTACTTTTGGTGTCCAGTTTAATTCTTTTTGAGCCAACGTGATATCTGGTTTCCTTTGTAATGGATCGTCTTCTGGTAGTGGTAATTTGACTATCTTTGACTTCGAATCAGTCAATTCTATGACTAATTCTGCTAGTTGCATTATTGTAAATTCAGATGGATTACCAACGTTTACCGGACCTATAAATTTATCCGAAGTTCCCATCAATTTTATCATCCCATCAATTAAATCGTCAACATAACAAAAACTTCTTGTTTGGCGGCCATCTCCGTAAATAGTTATTTCTTCACCTTTTAATGCTTGAACTATAAAATTTGAAACAACTCTTCCATCTTGTGGATGCATATTAGGACCATAAGTA